>MDTG01341476.1_pt1 | contig 14316 bp, 14 predicted proteins | sample 811421 | NCBI WGS metagenome assembly MDTG01 (sample SAMN05326645, study PRJNA326480) | marine metagenome | isolation source: seawater | place: Pacific Ocean: South East | collected 2011
GTTAGACTCCCATATTGGTGCAATATATGGAGATAGTATTACCCTAGATAGAGCTGAAGAAATTTGTACAAGATTAGAAGCTAAGGGTTTCGCATCTACAAATGTTGTACTTGGTATCGGCTCGTACTCAATGGGTTATGCAACTAGAGACAGCCAGGGAGGTGCAGTCAAAGCTACCCACGTTATAGTAGATGGTGAGTCTAGAGACATTTTTAAAGACCCAATCACTGATGATGGTGTAAAAAAATCTGCCAGAGGTTATTTGCATGTTTATAAAGATTCTGAAGGTGTAATAAGGCTAAAAGACCAATGTACTTCTGAAGAGGAGGGTGGTTTGTTAAAAACTATATATAAAGATGGTGAATTTTTGCAAAAAACAACAATTGCTGATATTAGAGAACTAATTGGTCAACAAAATCATAAAAAAACACTTTCTACAGGTGTCAAAGTTTAATATTTTTTAATATAAACTAAAACAAAACAAATGTTTCCAATTAAAGAAATAGATTTACTTTTTTCTATCATTTCTAAAGAAACAGGTCTTAATAGAGAGGATATAGTTTCCAAAAATAGAAAGCCTGATTATGCAGATGCTAGAAGAATATTTGCAGTCATAATAAAGTATAACTTTAAGGTTAGCTTAAGATATATTGGGGATATTTTAGGAGGAAGAGACCATGCAACAATAATAAGCTCTATAAAAAAGCATGAAGACCTTTGTGATTCAAATAAAAATTATACAGAAAAATATAATAGAATAAATTCTAAATTTTTAGTAAGTAAAATAGTTTCTAGTAAAACATCTTCTTCAATAAGAGAGTTAAAGCAAAAAAAGAGCAAGATATTAAATCAAATAGAGAAAGATATTGTTGTAATAAAAAGAATAAAAGGCAAAAACAAGAAAAAACCATCTAATATTGGTTTGTTTGTTGGTTCTTTCAATCCAATACACAATGCTCATTTGATGGTAGCAAATTTAGTTGTAAACGATTATGGGCTAGATGAAGTCTGGTTTGTTTTTTCTGACGAAGTTTATCATTTGAATAAAAAAAATGAAGAATTGCTTAGTTTGAAGAATAGAATTTTATTACTAAAAAATGCGATACTTGATAACCCATATTTCAGGCTATGCAAACTAAATTATGATGACAATGGACACAATTGTGTTTCTAAATCTTTATTGGAGATAACATCTAAGCATAGAGATTGCAAATTTTCTTTAGTAATGGGTGCGGACTATTTGTATGATGTTGATAAATTGAACTTATCTGAATATATTCAGCAAAATTTTCCAATTTTGTATTATGAGAGAGGTGGTCAGTGGAGAGATATAAATAATATTGTTAGAAACGAGTCTGTAAATAAAAATGTCAAAATGATAGAAGGTTTGATTGAATCAAATATATCTTCGTCTAAAGTAAGGAGAATGCTAAAAGAAGAAAATGGTGTTGATAAACTAAAATACATAGTTCCAGATAGTTGTTTGCATATTTTAGAAGAAAAAGGTTTCTACAAAACAAAAAAAATAAAAATATAAAAATTAAAACATGAACAAAATAAAGCAGCTATTTACTTTTGTAATAGATATTTTAAAGTTGGATAATAGTAAAGAAAAAAAAGAAGACAAAGGCATAAATGTTGTTAGTTTGTTTGATGGTGCTTCTTGTGCAATGGTAGCTCTTAAAGAAATGGGAGTTAAGGTCAACAAATATATTTCCTCAGAGATAGACTCTAACGCCATTATGGTTTCATCAAAACATCATCCTGAAATAATTCAGGCTGGGGATATAAAAAGTTTAAACTATAAAGAAATACTAGATTTGTGCGATGGTAAAGTTGACCTACTTATAGGAGGTTCTCCATGTCAAGATTTGAGTATTGCAAAGAGCAATAGAGAGGGGTTAAAAGGTGCTAGAAGTGGCTTGTTTTGGAATTATGTTGATGCTAGGAATAATTTAAATCCTAAATATTTTGTTTTAGAAAACGTTGCTAGCATGAGTGCTGATAATAGGCAAAAAATTTCTGAAGCAATGGGAGTAAATCCAATAAACATAAATTCAGAAACACTTTCTCCACAAAAAAGAAACAGGCTTTATTGGACAAATATACCAGTTAAATTTCCAAAAAATAATAATAAGAAATTAAAAGATGTTCTTGAAAATGGTTATACAAATAAAGAAAAATCATATTGTATAGACGCTAATTATTTTAAAGGTTCTAATTTTGATATGTATGTTAAAAAAAGTAAGAGACAAATAGTTTTTAAAAATAAAAAAGTTTCTGAAAAATCTTTAAAAGAAGGTGAAGAAGTTTTTATGAAGAAATTTGTTAATGGCACTGAAAAAATGCACAAATCATCAGGTAAGGTTAAAAGTTTAGACTTTGATTCAAGAGGCAAAAAAGCATTAGAGTTTAATCAAAAAGGTTTTAGAAAACTTACTATAGTTGAGTGTGAAAGGTTGCAGTGCTTACCAGATGGGTATACAAATGTTGATGGAATATCAAGGGTAGAAAGGTATAGAATGATAGGAAATGGTTTTACTGTATCTGTTATAAAGCATATTCTAAAAACAGTTTTTTAATATAAATCTAATTTCTTATTTGATTTATTATAGACTTTAAATCCATCATTTTATCGTCTAACATTTCCTTAAATCCAGGTATAGTCTTCTCTGGTAAGTGATTTATGTCAAACCAACCAAAACTTAAACTTTCTTCGTTTATTTTTATTTCTGGTTGTCCATTCGTTATTCCCAAGTACGTATAAAAGTCAATAAATCTATTTGAATTCAAATAAAATGGTTCTTTAGAAATTAGGAAGTTAGAACTTATATCAGTTTCTTCCCAAAATTCTCTTTTTGCTGTTGTTTTTGGAGTAACGTCTTTATCTTCAAAAGTCCCCCCAAACACAGCCCAAGTCATAGGAAAAGAGCTGTCTTCTCCTCTTTGACACAAAAGCACTTTACCACTTTCTTTGTCAATAACCAAAATTCCAGCTCCAATCTTTTTTTTCATTTATTATTTACAATACCATTTATAAATATATTTTTTTTATGAAAATCGATAAAAAATTTTATATTTGTAACAATGATTAATCCTAAAAAAATAAAAGATAAACTAGGAAGAGATTATGTTTTGTTGTACGATAATAAAACTATCATAAAAAAATTTAGAGGAGATTCTAATCAAATAAAATCAATATATCATATATTTGGTGATTTGAAAAACCCTAGAGCTTTTGAAATAGATTTTATAAGCAAAGAGGGAAGTGGAATTGTTGCCAACTATTCTAGCGTTTTAGGATTTAATTTTAAAATGGATGGATTCATTGGTTTTAATAGCAAGACAGAAATGGGAATAAAGTTTCCAGTTATCAATGAAAGGATTAAGGAATGGTCTGGTCTTTTAAAAAATGTAAAATAATTTGTTTTTCTAGAATTAATAGTTAATTTTACGTAAGACGTATTAAAACAAAAAACAATTTAAATTTAATAAAATATGAGTATCAACATGTCTTCAGAAGAGAGCGAATACGAATCTTTGGGAAACCAAGGTAATGACGGTAAAAGAATAAAAAGAAAAGATGGTAAGGAGTCAAAAACACCAGCATTAGATTCTTTTGGTAAAGATATTACTTTGCTTGCTAGCAATGGCGAGCTAGACCCCGTAATAGGAAGGGAAGAAGAGATAGATAGGTTAATACAAATCCTCAGCAGGAGAAAGAAAAACAACCCAGTTTTAATAGGAGACCCAGGTGTGGGTAAGACTGCAATAGTGGAGGGTATAGCTAAGAAGATAGTCGATAAAAAGGTTAGTAGAATTCTTCATGACAAAAGAATTGTTGAACTAGAAATGTCTTCTATAGTTGCTGGCACCAAATATAGAGGTCAGTTCGAAGAAAGAATGAAGGCTCTTTTGGAGGAGTTAGAAGAAAATCAAGATATAATTGTTTTTATAGATGAAATACATACCATTATAGGTACTGGTAACGCTCAAGGCTCTCTGGATGTGGCAAATATGATTAAGCCCGCATTGTCTAGGGGTGTTATACAGTGTATTGGAGCAACAACTATAGATGAATACAAAAAAACAATAGAAAAAGACGGCGCTTTAGAGAGAAGGTTTCAAAAGGTAAAGGTTGTACCTCCAACATTATCCCAAACTAAAAAAATATTGATGAACATAAAAGAACACTATGAAAATTTTCATAATGTTTCATTCAACGAAGAGGCTATAGATGCGTGTGTAACTTATGCCGAAAGATACATAACAGAAAGGCAGTTCCCAGACAAGGCTATAGATATTATGGACGAAGTTGGCTCTAGAGTTCATATAGATAATATAAACGTACCAGAGAGTATTTTAAAGCTTGAAAGGGATATTGAAAAACAAGTTGAACTAAAATCTGCTCACATTAAAAAGCAAGAATTTGAAATGGCTGCCGATTCTAGAGATGCTATTAGAAAGATGGAAAAACAATTAGAGCTTGATAAATTTAATTGGGATAAAAATAGTAAAGAAAATAAAGTTGAAGTCGTTTTAGAAGAGATATCAAGAGTTGTTTCTAGAATGACAGGAATACCTGTAAAAAAATTAACTGATGACGAAGGTTTGAGACTCATAAAAATGCCAGAAGAAATTAAGGCTAGAGTAATTGGTCAAGATGAGGCTGTGGAAAAAGTTTCTGAGGCAGTTCAGCGTTCAGCTGCAGGCTTTCACAATCCAAACAGACCTATAGCTTCGTTTTTGTTTTTAGGAAGAACTGGTGTTGGTAAGACTGAGTTAACAAAAGCCTTAGCAGAATATATGTTTGGAAACGAAGAGTCTTTGATTAGGCTTGATATGTCAGAATATATGGAGCCACACTCTATTTCTAGGATGATAGGTTCGCCCCCTGGGTATGTCGGTCACGATGAGGGTGGTCAGTTGGCTGATGCAGTTAAAAATAATCCTTATAGCGTTATTCTTTTTGATGAAATAGAAAAAGCACACAGAGATGTTAGTAATGTGCTTTTACAAATATTAGATGAGGGTATTTTAACTGATGGCTTAGGAAGAGAGATAAATTTTAAAAATACCATCATTATTATGACCTCTAATATAGGAGTTAAAGAGTTGGATGTTACTCCTGTTGGTTTTGACTCTGGTACAACAGACGATATGAATGTAAATGATGTTATTGCAAAGTCTCTTAAAAAAGTTTTTAGACCCGAGTTTATAAACAGAATTGATGAGAAAGTTATATTTAAAACTTTAACAAAAAATGACATATCTCAGATTGTAGACATACACATTAAGTCTTTGGCAAAAAGAATGTTTGAAAATGGCGAGTATGAATTGACTGTAACTAAGAAAATGAAAGAATTCTTGTTGGAAGAAAGTTATAGTGAAGAGTTTGGTGCAAGGCCTGTAATTAGAGCGGTTACCAAGTTCATACAAAATCCTGCTTCCAAAGCTGTATTAAGGGGTGAAATAAAATTGGGAGACAAGCTATCTGTTGATTATAGCTTAAAAAATGAAGAGATTATTGTAAAGCGAGTAGTTAGGAAAACAAAAAAATAAATATAAAATGAACAATATAAAAAAAGAATTCAAACTATTTGCTAGAGACCATAGTGTATCAAGTTTAACATTTGATTATTACGAAAAGTTTCAGATGAGAAGTGTATTTAATCCTACATCCATTTTGGAAAACGCACCAGTAGGAATGACGCCAAATATTATAGAGGAAAGACAAATGAATGCTGTCGCAATGGATGTGTTTTCCAGACTAATGATGGATAGAATAATATACATGGGTATGCCAGTCACAGACCAAGTGGCAAATGTTATAAATGCTCAATTGTTATATCTAGAGTCTGTAGAAAAATCCAAAGATATCAAAATGTACATAAACAGCCCAGGCGGGTCTGTGTATGCAGGTCTTGGCATTTACGATACAATGCAAGTTGTGGCTCCAGATGTTGGAACTTACAACATGGGTCTTTGTGCATCTATGGCTTTTGTTTTATTAACTGCAGGAGAAAAAGGAAAGAGATATGCTTTAAAACATTCTCGCTCTATGCAGCACCAACCCCTTGGTGGAACTGGTCAGGCGCAAGCTTCAGATATTGAAATTACAGCTACTCAAATTAATTTACTTAAAAAAGAGCTTTATGATATAATATCGTATCATACTGGACAAAAGTATGACACAATACATAAAGATTGTGATAGAGATTATTGGATGACAGCTGTTGAGGCTCTTGAGTATGGTGTTGTGGACCACGTTGTAGGTCTAGAGCCCCCCAAAAAATCTAAAAATTCTAAGTCTAAGAAGTAGGCTTTAATTAATAAAAAAAATAAAAAGCCCTAATTTAGGGCTTTTTTTGTATCTAATATGAAACATAGAAGGCATTTAATTTTAGAAAATACAAAAGGGGATTTAATAAATAATCTATATATTAAAATTCCTGAAAACAATCTACATTTAGGTTGGGAAGATGCCCAACGTTATTGTGAGACTCAAGGTAAAGGCTGGAGACTTCCAACCTACAGTGAATGTTTTAAGATTATAAAATCTATTCGTGATGAAATTGAAACTGTACATAATTACAATCGTTCTAATGCTGCCTTGTGGAAATATCCATTCTTACTTTTGCCACCTTGTTGGACGAGTTCTGAATTATGTGGTTCAGATTCGGTTTTTTTAGTTTCATTTGATAAAGGACATTTTTGGAATCCAGGCTTTACAATCGAAGATAGGTTTTATACAAACAACAAACACAGAACTACGGCAAGATTCTTAATGGTAAGAAACTGTTAGTATCTATTTATTTTTTTGTTTTATGTACTACATTTAACAAAATGTCACAAATAGATTATTATAAAGTTTTAGGTGTAACAAAATCCTCTACATCGGTTGAGATTAAGAAAGCATATAGAAAGCTTGCCTTAAAATACCACCCAGATAAAAATCAAGGAGATAAAAGTGCTGAAAATAAGTTTAAAGAAATATCAGAATCTTATGATGTTTTAGGAGACCCAGAAAAAAAAGCAAAGTATGATACTTATGGGCACTCAAGAAATAGTTTTTCTAATTCTGGTTTTGATTTTGGAGGAAATGCTAGTATGGAAGATTTGTTTGGAGATTTCTTTAATCGTTCTCAGCATGCTAGATACAGAAATCACATTAAAAAGGGTAGAAATTTAAGAATTAAAATAGGAGTATCAATAGATGAAATAGTTAGGGGTGTTGACAAAAAAGTTATAATAAAGAGAAGTTGTAAATGTGAAGATTGTAATGGTAGTGGTGCTAAAAATGGTACTCAAAAATATTCATGTCCTCCATGTGGAGGTTCTGGAAGGGTAGTTATACAGCAAGTTACCCCTTTGGGAGTAATAAGACAAGAAGCCAAATGTAATCAATGTAACGGAAATGGCTCTATTATAAAAGAGCCTTGTATATCTTGTTCAGGAATGGGAATTAAGCTTAATCAGCAAGAGGAGATAGACATACCTATACCAAAGGGTTCTAGGTCTGACATGCCTTTTGCCATAAGAGGAAAAGGTGATTACATTAAAGGAGGAGAAAGCGGAGACCTATTAGTGGAAATATTTGAAAAGAATCACGACACAATGACAATAGAGGGTCATAATCTTATTTTAGATAAGTTTATAACCTTAGAAGAGGCAATTTTTGGAAAAGAAGATTTAGAAATAGATACTCCTCACGGCAAAATAAAGGTTGTTATACCGCCAAACTCTAAAACTGGCAGAGGGCTGAGAGTTCCTGGTAAGGGTTTACCTATTTATGGCTCCTCAAAAGTTGGAGATTTAATTGTATACATAAATATATATATACCAGAGTCTCATGAGGTAGGAGAAGACTTTAAAAGTGTTTTAAAAAGTCTTAATAACAAAAAAAAATCATCTTCAAAAGGAGTATACAAATATTTTAGAGAACATTTCCACAGATAGATATACTCTTGATTTTTATTGTAAAAGGCATATATTTCTTTTTGATAATATTTATAAACAAGAATAAACTAAAAATATGAAAAAAGTTATAGAACTTATTAAAAAATATAAAGTGTATATTTTGAGCACATTATTATTAATTTTCTTTTTTAAATCTTGCTCTAAATCTGGAGATATTAGAAAGATGGAAAAGTTAAATACTGAGCAAACTATCAAAATAGACAGTTTAAGTAAAAAAATAGATAGTATTCCTGAGATTATTAGAGTTGAAAAGATAAACATTCATTTAGAATATGATAGTTGGATTTCAAGCAAAGACAGAGGTTCTCAATTGATGGAGTTACACTCTGTAGTTAAGGAAAATATTAAAGAGTTACAAAAATGATTAAGTTTTTTAATTGGGTAAAACACAATCCAAATAGGGCAATGTTTCTTGTTCCAATATTGCTTGTTGCTGGTATATCAATATCACACGTTGTTACGTGGTATGATATGGCTAACCCAATTAGTTGGGCTATATATTTGTCTATTGCAATAGAAGTCGCTGCCATAACTGCTCTAGTTGCAGCAACAAATAAAGTCAAGGGTGGCGTTTGGTTTATGTTCTCTTTGGTTACTTTTATACAAATGTTGGGCAACATATTTTATTCTTATAAAGAAATAGATTCATCAGGAGAGCTTTTTAAGTCTTGGATTGAATTAACTACTCCTATTTGGGAGCTTTTGGGCTCAGATGCTACTGACATTGCAAGTATGAAAAGATATTTGTCCTTTTTAACAGGTGGCTTACTGCCAGTTATATCTTTGACGTCTTTACACTTTTTTGTTAAGTATCAAAAAGACGAAGTGGAAGTTGATGATAAATTAACTGAAGCCGATGAATCATCAAATCCAGAAAAGCCATATAATGATGTAAAAGATTTTGAAAAAATAGTTCAAGATAAGAAAAAAAAAATAGAAGAAGATAGGAAAATATTTGAACCTCTATTAAGCCAGTTATATTCATCAGACAAAAATAATAAAGAAGCCGAATTAAAAAGCGGAAAAATTTCTGCTGGAGATATATTACCAACTTATGTAGAGTTTAGAAGTCAAATAGACCCTAAGTTTACAAACGATAATATTAAAATGTTTCTAACACTATGTAACTATCTAGATATTACTGAGCTATCAGATAATGTAAGAAAGGCTAAAGTAGATTATGAAACAGCGTGCAAAATTTTGTCTAAGTATTTTACTTTAGAAGAAGATGTTCCTACATCTCCATCACAAGAAAAATCGTTAGTACAAGATTGGTGGTCAACTTCTAAAAGAAAAAAATGATTAAAGTAAAAGTAAATAAAGGAAATATAAACATGGCTCTAAAAAAGTGGAAAAACAAAATGTTTAAAACAAAAATGTTAATAGAGCTAAAAGAAAGGAGGGATTATACTAAAAAATCAGTCAAAAGAAGAGCGGAAATAGACAGAGCAAAACACAAGCAAAAATTAAAAGATGAAGAAAATTAAAACTTTTACAATCTTAATATTGTTTTTGTTTTCTTGTGCTCCACTTTCTATTTCACAAAAAATATTACCTCATCCATCGTCTCATCCGTATGAGTGTGCAATATTAGATTTAATAGTTAAAGAATACGTTTGTGATACTAATGTTTTAGTATTATTTAACGGATATGAGTTATTGTCTACAAATATTAATGGCATTACAAACAGGTATAGTGAAAACATATATCAAATATCTATTAACTACTACACCAGAGATTTTTCACAAAGATTATGGACACTATTACATGAGGCTGGGCATTTGATTGATATGTCTAACGGTGATTTAAAAACCAACCCTTATTATTGGAAGGGTGAAAGGATTAGTTCAGATACCCCATATCACGAGAGGCCTTGGGAAATAAGTGCAGAAAATTGGGCTAGAATATTATTTTTTAGTATAGTTGTAGACACGATTAAAGAAGAGGAAAAGTCTGAATAATTAAATTTAGTTTTTTTCGCCCGGCTCTACATCTGTATGATTATTATCACCTAATTTATGCTTTTTCTTAAATGCTCTAATCAAAGATTGCAAACCTATTGTTGACACTCCATGTGTCTCGCTTGAAGGCTTCATGTCTTTTTTGTGTTTTTCAGTAGGCTTATTTATTTTACCATCATCTAACATATAATAGTCAGTGTTGTGATACCATTTGTTCTTGTAGTGCAAGTAAGCAGGAAACTGCTCTCCGTAAGAATAGGCAACGTACATTTTTCCTAAATCTCCTAAATCCTCACCGTATATATGGCTTCCTATAAAATTTTTTAAAGCATCTACGTCTTTGTATGCTTCTGTATTTGCTATTCTTTCTTCTTCTATATTTTGTTCAGATTCAGCCACCGTAGCATCATCGTTATTGTCATCTAGAGCCGAACCTCCGTCTGCAATCTCTCCTCCGTCTAATGAAGGATAACCAGACTCATTTATAATTTTTCTAATGGCCAACCTTAATTGCCCCTCAGTCAAATCTTTTAACATTCTAGGGTCTTCCATGCTACCAAAAGGGGCAAACTCATTTTCCCCACCCATTTCAGAGTCTAATTTAATATCTTCTTCTGCAGCATCTCCAGCATCACCCAAAAACTCATCAACACTAAATTCTTCTTCTTCACCCGGATTCATACCACCCCAGTTATTAACAGAATCTTCTTCTTCTTTTTCTATTTCCTTTATTTTATTTTTAATTTCTTTAACTTTTTCATCTATAGACTTCTGTCCTTCATTTATAAAGTTCTCTAAAAATTTATTTGTTGATTTCATAACTTTCGTTTAAAACATAATTTCTTAATAATAAATATACAATAATTTTATTAATCTATTTGACTTTATATAGAATTGTCTTATATTGAACCTATATAAATTCATTATGACAAAAAGCAAAACTAAAACTGTATGGTCTTCTGAAGATGGTAAAGAGTTTTATCCATCAAAACCAGTTTTGACTAGCATACCACATGGTGTATATTCACTAAAATACTCTTCTGAATACGGAGGTTTTATTTCTAAAATTGACTTCAAAACAGACAATTCAATTTCCTTATTAAATTATTACTATAAAAATATTAAGGAAGATTTTGATAATTTCTTGAAATTAAAGTCTAAATATAAGTCATCTGGGATAGAGTTTAATAGAGCCATACTTATACATGGGCACCCAGGGTGTGGTAAAAAATATTTGTGTAGAAGATTGGCAGAATCATTTGATGGGATAACTATTTATGTTGATGACCCAACAGATTTGAGTCAGTTTATAAAATACATTAAAGAGAGTAATGATGGTTGTAATATTTTAATAATTCTTGAAGAAGTTGGTATTTCATTAGAAAAATATGGAATTTCAGCTATAAAAAATATATTAAAATCTAACGAAAATACAGATGGAATATATGTTGCTGCAACGACTAATTTTGAAAATAAAATAGCGGAATTTTTAACTGATAAACCAGGCATGTTTGAAGAAAAGTTTTTTATTGAATACCCAGACGAAGCAGAAAGGGGACAGTATATAAAGTTTTTGTATGAAGCTTTTGAAATAAATGTTGCCAAAAGTAAGATAACAAAAATATCAAAAGACACCAAAGGTTTGTCTTTGGGGCATATCAAAAATTTTATTGAATCAGTAGAGCTGTATGGATATAGCTATACAGATAAACTGGCTGAATTATTAGAAATGAAAGACAATGTTATAGCATCAACATATTCTGATAATGCACAAAGAAATATAGGGTTTAATTAAATTATTCCCCCCTCTCTTGCTTGTCTCATTTTTCTAGTTATGTTAGACATCATTGTTCCAACATTAGACGAGCTTTTACCTACTTTCGTACCTAATAGTTCATAGTTTATTTTGTTGGGTTCCATAACTTCATCACCATGTTCAACTATTGCTTTTAAAAGACTAATTTCACTCTTTGAAAGTATTTCTAAATTTTCAGATTTTGATAAGTATCTTTGTAATTTTTGTCTCAAATCTTCACTATTGTCTTCAGGCTCATCTGATTTTAACATCATAACACTACTGTCATCACCCTCTTTAGGTGGTTCATCAATAGATGTTTTGAAAACTCTTGTTCTCTCACTGCCAGAATTGTTTAAATCATCTCCACCTTCAAACTCGTATTGGCCTAAATCAGGAGCATCTCCCGCTGTTGTTTTTTTCATATAGCTATATTCACTATCTCTTAAGGCGTTTGATATGGCATTATCCAATCTTCTTTGTAAAAAATACACAAAATAACCTTTTGGTTCATACTGTTCTAAAGCATTTGCGATTAAAATCTGTTTATTAGATTCTGGATTCATGAGTGCATCCCACACAAGCTCTCTTTTTGCATCATAGCTACCAGAATGTTTGTGAGACATTTGCCCAATCATTCTGCTTTTAATTTGGTTTGGGAATAAAGAATGGAACATGTAAAGCACTAATCTTCCTTTATGAATCTCGCTTAGAGAATTATATAAAGATGCTAAAACAGAGCTTATATAAGTATGTTGTCCATCTGTTGAGTTTTCATAATTCCACTTATGCTTCCCTCCATTTATTATTTCCTTTATTTCGTTATCTAGCTCTTCTGTGTCATGTGAAGTAACTTTTTTAAATTTTTTTCCAAATATTTTTATTTTATTATCTAAATCTTCTATGATTTCTTCTTCAATATCTTCTTTTACTACAAAATACTCTTTTAATATTTTTTTAATTTTAGCTCTAACTCTTTCTTCCAAAGAATCTTTAGACAACTCTTGTTCATAACCTTTTGCTGAAGTTTGCAAAAACAATTCTGTCATTTTTTTGAAAACATCTGGGTTTTTAGCCAAGAAAACTCTTAACCCATTCCACAAGTCTTGAGTATCACCTTTAATCCAAATTCCTTTTTGTTTTGCTAATTTCTCTAACTCTTCTTCAGACTGTTCTGGTCTTATTTTTTTTAGAGTATCCATTATTTTATTGTTTTGAGAGCTTATCCATGTTTTCATAACTCCAGAATCAATTTTACCTCCCTTTTCAGGTAATCCAACGTCTCTAAAAACTTTAGACATGTCTGAGTCCTCCGCATCCCTTCTTGTTCTTGATGTGTCAACAACTCTTATTGTTTGTCCAAATGTTGGTGATTTTGGATTGGTGTCTTCAATTTTAGTTGTTACTGTATCTCCAATAGTATTAATCATTGTTGGGAAAATGAAATTATACAAAAAGTTAACTAAGTTTTCTTTTGCTGCTTTTGCAGACTTAGAATCTGGATTTGCGGATGTTGACTGTTTTCTTGTGACCGCTTCAGGTTTGTTCACATTTCTTCCCAATAGTTCTGCCGTCCCTTCAAAATTTTCAGCTTTAGACATAAATTCAACGGCATCACCTAGTATTTTTCTAATCTCTTGTTCAGCACCTCCATCAAAGTCTTTAATAGTAACTTCTTTGGCGCTTAATGACTCTAAATCTTCTGGAGCCATACTAATTGGAGCATTTCTTCTAGAATATAATAAGTTCTTATCTTTTCTCAAATTAGCCATGTTTGACGCCTTCATGTGGTGATTCTTTATCTTAGTTGAATTTTTCAAATCATCTAAAGCATCTTCAACTTTTGAATACTTATATAAGTACTTCCCTCCAGGCATTTCTTCAACTTCATCAGCAAAATTTTGGTGAGACGGGTCTTTTCTAGACAATATAGAGATTACACCATCTCTAGACAATGTTCTTGAAAAAATTCCTTCTGCGTTTGATATATTTGGTAATAAGTCACTTCTTTTTTTCTGCCTATTTCTTATTTCATTTTTAACTACTTGTAAAAACCAAGGACTAAGATTTCTGCTTGAATCCCATTGCGGAACAACTACACTATTACCGTCTCTGTCTGTTTTTGCCTTACCCATTAATGCCATAATTGCTTTAAGCACACCTTCTGATACATCGTCTTCACTTTCAGGATTGCTTTTCATCTTTAACAAATTGGGCATTATATTCCCTGCAACCAAACTATACCATCCCCACAATATGTTTCTAGCATTGCTTTTGGCTGATTTTTCAAATTCATTTAATATTTTAATTTCATCATCTCCTTTTGGCTGATTAGAAAAAATTCTTCCTAAAAAGTTTAAAGTAGCATTTCCTTCTTTGCTAACATTGCCAGATGTATTTAGCCCTATAGCGTTAAAAGACTTTGTGCTCAACCATTTGTATAATTTGTCAAAATCACCAGGGTTAACTTCTTCAGAATTGTTACCCATTTTTAAAACGTATCTTCCCTTTGACAATAGGTCTGCAAATTCTTTTGTTGGCATTTGGCTATATAAAGGCTTTCTTGCTTTATTTAAAAC
>MDTG01063943.1_pt1 | contig 14315 bp, 14 predicted proteins | sample 811421 | NCBI WGS metagenome assembly MDTG01 (sample SAMN05326645, study PRJNA326480) | marine metagenome | isolation source: seawater | place: Pacific Ocean: South East | collected 2011
GGATTGATGAAATTAAATTTTCCTACTGAAGTTTTCGTAGTTGATCCTTCACTAAAATCATTAGAGCTTTCCAAATCTAGATTAAAAGAAGTAAAAAATATTCATCCTCTTATTAATGTTTCTTTTTTTTCCATACTTCCAAATTTAGGAAAAATAGACTTAGCAATAATTGCCACAACAAGCGACATCAGAAAAAAAGTTATTTTGGATATTTTAAGAGAAAATCAGGTAAAAAACTTTCTATTAGAAAAATTGGCTTTTCAAAATATTTCTGATTTCAAAGAAATCATGAAGATTTTCAAAAAAAATAACTCTAAGAGTTGGGTAAATTGTCCAAATCGATTATTTAAAAGTTACATAAATATAAAATTGAATATTGGCGAAAAAGATAAATTGACAATGAATGTCAGCGGAGGGAAATGGAATTTAGCTTCAAATACTATACATTATCTTGACTTATTTCATTTTCTTACTAGTTGTAAAAAAATAAAAATTATTAATTCAGATTTAAATAATCAAATATTCAAATCCAAAAGAGAGAAATTTATAGAATTGGGAGGCTCTATTACTTTTATTTCTGAAAAAGGAGACAAGCTAAATGTTTTAGACTCTATGAGGGACGACAGTCCTGTAAAGGTAAATATCAATTCCTCAAAAGAATCTATTACTATTAATGAAAACGAAGAGACAGCCGAATACATAGATCTAGAAACGAACTCTGTAAAAGAAAAAAATAATTTTGAACTTACCAAACAAAGTTCCTTAACTACAAAAATAGCTTCTGATATTATCCTCAATGGTAATTGTGGTTTGTTAAAAATAGATGATTCATTTATTATTCATAAAATATTATTAGATTTTTTCTTACTTAGAATTAAATTAATAACAAAAAAAGAATATTCCAGTTGTCCCATAACCTAATATGAATTCAACCAAGACCGTCAGATCTTCAAAACTAGTTGAAGATATTGCAATAATAGACGGTCAGCCAGGTTGCGGAAAAACTTTATTCTCTACAATCTGTTCTTATCTCGAAAGATTTGAAGTAATGCAATATAGCTCTCATATAGAAAATTATTTGGCTTTAAAAGATTTAGATGAAATTTCCTTAAATACCTGTCAATCATTATGTGAAATTGAATTAGATCTGCTCTTATATGAATCAATGATGTCAAGAAATACAAATTTTAGATATAAGGACTTATCAAGCGTATTTAGGAACAAAAAATTTTTCATGTATTTGAAAAGGCTTTTTAGTAAAGGTGACGAAATAGTTCCTGAAGAGATAAAATTAAAAAAACCTATTTTAAATCTATGTACCCATAATCTTTTGGGATACCTAGATCCTTTGTATAAGTGCTATCTAAGTAAATTAAAACTTTTAGAAGTTGTCAGACATCCTCTATATCAAATAATTCAGATGTCTCTTAATTATGAAACATTGGAAAAAACAAATGGTTCTAGATTTTTTTATATTCACTTAGAAAATAATAAAGAAATAATTCCTTTCTGGGCTCAAGATTGGGATCAATATAACGAACTTAATTACGTAGAAAAAGCAATACATGAAATATTTTTTATGACAAAAAAATCTGAAAATTTTAAAAAAATGAATCCTGAAGCTAAAGTTCTTACAATACCCTTTGAAAAGTTTGTAAAAAAACCTTACGAATTTATCGAAGAAATAAAAATTTTTTTTGACGCAGATTTTATCAAGCCCATAAGAAAGATTTTAAAAGATCAAAATGTTCCCAGATTGAAAGTTGCAGATGGAATTCCTGAAGAAGTGTATAAAAGATGTGGGTGGGTAAAAGGTGAAGAAGGCTTAAATGAAAAACAAGAACTTATTAAAAGAAGAGATTTTGCTATAAATCAAGAAGTATCTGATTTTTCTATGGATCTTTTAGATCAGTTATCATCTTCATACGAGGAAAAATATAACTTTTTAGAAAATGATTGATTTAAATAATTACAGAGAAAATATCTTTCAAAATTACGGAATTAGAGAATGTCCTTACTACGGAGAAGACGGAGTAATTTTAAAGATTTTTAAAGAGGTAGGAGTTAGCAAAAATCCTTATTGTGTTGAATTTGGAGAATTAAGAGTCCTAGGAACGACTACCCGTGCTTACAGAATAAAGTTTAAAGCGAGAGCATTATATTTTTCTCTTTCTTATGACCTCAGAAGTTGGTATTTGAATTTATTGGATGTCATTAAATTAATTTTTATCTCTAGATCTTTTACTTATTTAAAATTTTTTTTTAACTTTCCATTCAAAGGTTTCGCCAACAAGGAAAATATAATTAGTATTTTTAAAAAAAATAAAGTCTCAAAAGAAGATTTAGACCTTCTAACTATAGATCTAGATTGTTTTGATTATTATATTATCAAAGAAATATTAGACTCAGGTTATAGGCCAAAATTGTTTATTGTTGAGTACAACCCTTCTTATGGACTGCAAAAAAAATGCACTTATCCTAATGATGTAAGTTTTAAAACTAATAATTTAAGAATATATGGAGCTAGCTATGCAGCTTTAGACCAACTTTTTAGACCTATAGGGTACAAATTAGTTTTTGTTTCTGGTTTTTGTAACTTGTTTTATTTAAGGGAAGACCTAATAGTTAATTTTAAAATAGCTGATATTGCTTACGAAATCACAGATTCTAAAGAAAAGATAAACGCATATATCAAAAAATATTGTCAAAAAGGATTTGTTCCTAGCTGGTTAAATGAACCAAACCTAACTGAAGAAGATTTTTCAAAATTAGATTTTATAAAGAACCCATAATGAAGGATCAAAAAATGGTAGCTCTATTGCCAATAAAAAAAAATAGTGAAAGGGTTCCAGGAAAAAATTTCAAAAATTTTGCTGGCAAGCCATTATTTTTATGGATATTAGAATCTCTTCTAAAAATTGAAGATATTGATGAGATTATTATTAATACAGACGCAAAAGATCTTTTGATAGAAAACAATATTCCTAATTTAAAAAAAATAAAAATTAGAGAAAGAGCAGATCATTTAATTGGAGATGATATAAGTATGAATTTAATAATTAAAGATGATGTTGAGTCTACAGATGCTGATTTATTTCTTATGACGCATGTAACAAATCCACTATTAAGAAAAACAAGTATTCTTAAAGCTATTCATTCATTTTTAAAGGAAAGCAAATATGACTCACTTTTTTCTGCGAATAAATTGCAAACTAGATTTTATGATTATGATATGAATCCAATAAATCATAATCCTAGTGAGTTAATAAAAACTCAAGACCTTCCAATTTGGTATGAAGAAAATTCATGTTTATATGTTTTTTCCAAAAAAAGTTTCTTTTCTAGTCAGGCAAGAATAGGCAAAAACCCAATGATTTATTCTTTTCCAAAAAATGAATCTATTGATATTGACGATCAAGAAGATTGGAAAATTGCAGAATCAATAATGATTGATAGATATAAATAATTATTAATGCAAATTTATTTTGTAAATTTTTCTTTTCTTCTATTTTTAAAACTTTATTTAAGAGATAAGAAAAAATATTTTTCTTTTAGAGTTAATTATTTTTATATAGATAGCGGAAGTAAACTTAATAATTACCCCATTATTGTTTTAAAAAAAGTAGGATTTAAAATTTATAAGTTAAATTTTAATATGATTGATATTAGAGATAAAAATGGAGAATTAATCAGACTTAGGCTTCCAAGAAAAGATACATTTAATTTCTATGAAAAAGTCAAAGGAGGGCAAAAATATAAATCAATAATTAAAAATATAGACCCAAATTCAAAAATAAATAGTTATATTGAAAAAGGATTGCTGTCAGGAAATATCTCTGATAGAAGATCAGACATTAACCTGCTTTTTATTTTCGAGGTCATAAATTCGCATTTAAAAAAAAATAGAACCAAAAAAGGTATTTTATATTTACAAAAAAGACCATGGGAAAAAGAACTTAGTGAAACTGCTTTTAAGCTTAATATAGAAATAGTAACTTATAAAAAATTTAGAGATATTTTTAAAATTTTATATAATTTAAAAAATTTAAATTTTTTTTACTTGTTATTAAAATATATTAAGTACAAAAGATTTTTTTTTGAAAGAAAAAATAAAAATTATAAAATTTCTCCTAATCTTTTTTTTATTGGAAGGGGACATTTAAATTTTAAAAAAAATGGAAATAATTCAGATTTTTCATGGGTAATAAATTCTGATTTTAAAAAATCTGATATTAATTATGTATATAAAAACAAGAAAGAAAGAACCTTCTTAGAAGAGAATGAAATTAACCCTATTGATGAAAGCCCTAAATTTTTTGATATTTTCAAGATAATAAAAAAAAATAAATTTATAAAGCCAAAGCAGGGAGCTAGTCAGGAAAATCATCTTTTAAAAAATCTTGAAAACCAATTTTATACTCAAGTATCTTATTGGAATTCTTTTTTTAGAAAGCATAATACGAAAATATTTTTAAATTGGTATAAATACGATAATACACATATCGCACAAAACAAGGCTATAGAGTCATTAGGTGGAGTTTCTGCAATCTGGAATCTTGCATATCCTGGGTATCTAGATTTTGAGACAAGAACTGATGTAGATGTGTTATTTTCTTATTCTAGATCATTTATTGAGTATGAAAAAAAATTACAAAGTAAATATAAGCAATTAATTATAACTGGAGTGCAAGCTCCAATTTTGAATAGTAATTCATTAGAATCTTCAATTAAAATTAGAAATGCTATCAAAGCAAATGGAGCTGAATTTATAGTTTCAGTCTTTGATGAAAATTCTACAGATGATTCTAGATGGCAAACAGGTCACGACCTTCAAAGAGAAAATTATAAGTTCATAATAGAGGAGCTTTTATCAAATAAGAAATTGGGAGTAATTTTTAAGCCAAAATTAGCAAAGAATTTATATGAAAGGCTTGGATCTGAAGTGTCAAACTTAATAAATAAAGCAATATTAACTGGAAGATGTTTTATCTTTGAAGAATCCGGAAGACTTCACACAAGTTCAACTGTATCAACTGCAGTAAACGCTTCAGATATATCAATACATTGTCATTTTTGTGCTGCAGCTTCAGGATATGAGGCAGCTCTTATAGGAAAGCCTGCAATTTATTTAGATCGTGAAAAAACTATAAGTAGCACTTTAAACATACTACCTAGAGGAGAGGTTGTATTTAATTCTTGGCAGGAAATTTTGTTATTTTTAAAAGATGAGAATTTAAGTAATATTATCAGCAATAATTTGAGTCATTGGGTTCCTTTTTTGGATATAGTTGATCCTTTTAAAGATGGCAAGGGAGCAAATAGAATTGGTTTTTATCTAGAAGCTATATTGCAAGGATATAAAAAAGGATTAGAAAGAGAAGATGCTTTGAACAATGCTGCTGATATATACTCTTCTAAGTGGGGTTTGGATAAAATTTATATAAGAAATAATGACTGATAAAATACTTCTAAAAAAACTGAATAATATAAGAAATAAATTAAAGAAAAATGAACCATCAATCGGTTCTTGGCTCCAATTAGGAAATGAAAATTCAGCTCAAATTTTATCTAAGTCTGGCTCTTTTGATTGGATATGCATAGATCTTGAGCACAGCGCAATTTCCTTAGAAACTTGCGAAAATTTAATTAGGTCTATTGAGAATTCTAATACTGTACCAATTGTGAGATTGAGTTCGAATGATGAAGTGCAAATAAAAAGAGTTCTAGATTCAGGTGCTCTAGGTATTATTGTTCCCTCAGTTAAAAATTTAATGCAAGTAAAACATGCTCATACTTCAATTAATTATCCTCCTCTAGGAAAAAGAGGCGTAGGTTTAGCTAGGGCTCAAAACTGGGGCGAAACTTTTGAATTTTATAAAGATAAAGTAGCAAAAAAAATTCTTTTAATTGCTCAAATAGAAAACAAAGAAGGGGTGGAAAATATTGATGAAATTTTTGAGTCAGGTTTAATTGATGCTTACTTTATTGGACCATATGATTTGTCTTCTTCCTTAGGAAGCCCGGGAAATTTTAAATCAAATAAATTTATCCAAGCTTTAAATAAAGTAAAAGCCTCCGCAAAGAAGAATAATATTCCCTCAGGCTTTCACTTAATTGACCCTGATAAATCTCAATTAAAAAAGTTAATTAATGAGGGTTATTTATTTATTGCTTACAGCATGGACAGCATAATGTTGAAAGAAGCATCTAAAATCTATGATAAATAAAGAATCAAAAATTGGCGTCACTTCCAGAACGTTTTGTAAGTCAGATCACTTAAAAAAAAATTTATTAAAATCCTTCTCAAAGGTTAAATTTAACAAGGAAGGAATTCATTTTAATGATGATGATTTGATTAATTTTTTAACTGGCTGCGAAGCTGCAATTGTCAGTGGCGAAAATCTATCCGAAAACATTCTAAATAATCTTCCAGATCTTAAAGTAATAAGTAAGTTTGGAGTAGGCTTAGATAATTTTGATTTAGATTTTATGAAAAAAAAAGGTATTGAGTTAATTTATAACCCAGGTTTAAATGCTTCCGCGGTAGCTGAATTAACTTTAAGTTATCTTATTTTACTTCTTAGAGAAGCAAATTCTCTTAATCGTGAATTAATCAGCGGAACCTGGTCAAAAGCTCGACACCCTAAAGAATTATCTGAATCTTCCATAGGGATAATAGGTTTTGGACAAATTGGAAAAAAATTAGTTGAATTTCTTTCTATTCATGGCCCTGATATTATAATTTTTGACCCTTTCTTGAAGGAAGATCAAAATTTATCTTCCAAATTAGAACTTACATCTGATTTAAATTTTTTATTACAAAGCTCTGATGCAGTTACGATCCATATTCCATTAAATGAGTCAACTAGAAACTATCTTGGTAAATATGAGTTGGGTTTGATGAAAAAAGGAAGCGTCTTATTAAATCTTTCAAGGGGAGGGTTAATTTCAGAAGATGAGTTATATAATTCTTTATCAAACAATCATTTGGGCGCCGCAGCATTTGACGTCTTTGAACAGGAACCTGTCATTAACAAGAAACTATTATCTCTACCAAACTTTTTTTGTACTCCTCATATTGCGGGAACTTCAACTAAATCCACCAATGCATTGGGTGCTTCAGCAATACAAGGATTAATAAAGCATATAAAATAAAAGAAATGGATAAAGTTTTGGTTATAGGAGGATCTGGTTTTTTAGGAAGCCATACTGCTGATGTTCTTTCAGACAAAGGTTTTGAGGTTACCATATTTGATAAAATCAAGTCTCCATGGTTAAAAAAAGATCAGCACATGATAATAGGGGATTTATTAAATCTAGAAGATTTGAATTCAGCTATCTCCGGCTCTAAATATGTTTACCATTTTGCTGGAATTGCAGATATACCTGAATCTAAAAAAAATCCTTTAAATACTATAAATTATAATATTGTTGGAACTTCCAATGTAGTTGAAGCATCTATAAATCAGAAAGTGGAAAGACTTCTTTTTGCTTCAACAATGTATGTTTATAGTCCATATGGCTCTTTTTATAGAGCTACTAAACAAGCTTCAGAAGCTCTTATAGAAGTTTATTCAGAAGAATATGAATTAGAGTACACTTTTTTGAGGTATGGTTCTTTATACGGCCCTAGGTCTCAAAATTGGAACACTATCAAGAGATACGCGACCCAGATACTTGAAGAAAATAAAATAGACTACATGGGAACTGGAAGGGAAAGAAGAGAATATATTCATGTAATTGATGCAGCAAAACTTAGTGTCGATATTCTTGATAATAAATATAAAAATCTACCGATTACAGTTACAGGACATCAAGTTCTTTATGCTGATGAAATGATGGACTTGATTTTTGAAATCTCTGGAAAAAAAAGAAAGGTCAATTATATAAACAGAGACATAGATCCTGATCGTTATTTAAATACCCCTTATAGATTTACACCCAAATCAGCAATTAAGTTAGTTCCCGATCAATATTTTGATCTTGGTCAAGGAATTCTTGAAGTCATTGAAGAAGCATCGAAACAAAAATAAATAAAATTTTTTCTCGTGTATTCAACAATAAAAAAAATAAGTTCTTTAATTAAAAATAAAAAATTATTTGTTTTTGATTTTGATGGAGTCATAGCTGATTCAAACAATATTAAGACTGAAGCTTTTAAAGAAATGTTTAAAGCTCATGGGGAAAATGTTACAAAAAAAGTAATTGATCATCACAGAAATAATGCATCTATTGATAGGTTTCAAAAATTTAAGTTTTATTATAATAATTATTTAGACCAAGAAATTTCAGATGAAGAGGCTTCTGTTTTAGGAAAGAAATTTTCAAATATTATTCTAAATAAAATCATTAATTGTCCAGAAATTGAAGGATCAACCATTTTTTTAGAGAAATTACACAATTTAGGAAAGCTAAGTGCTATAAACTCCGCAACTCCGCAAGAAGAAATAAATTTAATAATAAAGGAGAGAAACTTATCTAAATTTTTTGGAAAAGTTAATGGGTCTCCTTCATCTAAAAAAGAAATTCTCTTATCCTTAATGACAGAATATAAATTGAAAAATAAAGATTTAGTTTTTTTTGGGGATGACAAAAATGACAAGCTTGCAGCAGATAGTCTAAATATTTTATTTATTGGAGTTGGAAAAAAACTAAACAAAAAATTTATAGACAATAAACTTCCTTCTTACTTTATTGAAAACTTTGTCGACTTAAATTTGTAAACTTAAAATGAAAATTATTAAATTTAAAAAAAATAATTCTACTAGTTATGGAAAGTTAGTTAACGATAAAGTTTATGCTTTTTCAACTTTTCCATGGATAGACCAAAAACTAAATGGAGAAGTATTAAATTTAAGAGATTTATCATTGTTAGCTCCAGGCGATCCAACCAAAATTATAGGGCTTGCGGTAAATTATGAAGGCTCATCCGGCTCTCAAAAAAACATGTTAGAACCTCTTATTTTTCTCAAACCTCATTCATCTTTAATTGGACCTAGTGAAAAAATTATTTCTCCTTTTAAAGATATAAATATTTGGGGAGAATGTGAGCTAGCAATAATAGTTTCTAACAGACTCAAAAATGCTACAAAAAAAGAAGCATCAGAGGCTATATTTGGATACTCAGTCGCTAATGATATTACTGCAGAAAATTTACATGATTGGGATCATCACCTTTTGAGATCAAAGGGTTGTGATACTTTCTGTGTACTTGGGCCCTGGATAGACACTGATTTCAAGCCAAATGATCAAGAGATTATCGGCTATCATAACGATGAAGTTTTAAGAAAAGGTTTTTTGAATGAGAGAGTTTTTAAAGAACCCGATATCTTAGTTGAATTATCAAAGTGGATTACTATTGAGCCAGGAGATATTATTTTGACTGGTGCTCCTAATAGAGTGAAAAAAAGACAATTTTTTTCTCAAAATGATTCGTATAGCTGTGAAATTGACGGATTAGGAAAAATAAAAAATTTTTTTTTAGTGACTGATGAATAAAGAAATTTACGTTTTTGATTTTGATGGAGTTGTTTGTGATAGCACTTATGAATGTCTTGTAACTTCTTGGAATGCTTGGAGCTCTTTCTTTGAATTAAATAAATTTCGATCGAAAATATCAGAGTTTTCTACAGAGGAAATTTCTAAGTTTAAATTTCTCAGATACTATGTGAGGGGAGCTGGAGAATACTATGTTCTAAGGAAAATACTCTTTGAAGATAAAATATCTCAAATTAAAAGCTTCAAAGATTTTAATGTTTGGGTTAATAAATATGAGAATGAGATAGAAGCATTTAAGCCTTTTATGTTTTCATCTAGAAAGACTCTAAGAAAGAGCTCTTTAGATGCCTGGATAAACCTTCATGAAGTTTACAAAGAAGTTATAGATATAATTAAGAAATCTGTAAAAAAAGAAAATATATACATAGCAACCTTAAAGGACTTGGAATCTGTGAAATTAATTCTCCAGATGCAGGGCATTAACTTTCCATCAAAGAAAATTTATCATCAAGAGCATATCAAAACCAAGATAGAGGCACTAATGAAAATTGCGGATATTGAAGAAAAAGACCCGTCTGATATATTATTCTTTGATGATGTTGTAAATCATCTAATAGAGCCCTATGATCATGGATTTAGTGCGTATCAAACTTCTTGGGGAAATGTTCCTATTGACTATATAATCGAAGCAAAGAGTAAAAGTATTCCAATAGCAGATTTAGATACACTAGCATCTCTTTGTTCAACTAATTAATTATAAAAATGTATGATTTTCATTTTGGCTCAAAAGAAGAAATAAGAGATAGAGATGAAGATTTTTTAATCTTTATTAAAAGACTGTTACCCAGATGGGTAAATGGTATCCCCGATAGTGAATGCTTGGCAATTTATAGAATTCTTAAAAATCTGGATACAAAGAATCCAATATTGGTAGAGACTGGTTGTGGTGCAAGTACAATAGCTATGTTTCTGTATTGCGCTCTATACGAAGGAAAAATGTATTCTTGGGATACAAATGGTTCGAAAGGTTCATTTCTTAGAACAGTAATCTCAGAATCGATTGGAAGACCACTAGATGTAAATACTTACGACATATGGACTTTCATAGCTTTCGATAGCACTAGTGAATTTGTGGGTTTACCTATACTTGATGAGCTAAATGAAAAAGCTGATTTCGGCTTCTTTGATAGTTGGCATACACTAGATCATCTTTTATCGGAAATAAATTGTTTTGAAACAATTGCTAAAAATGAATTTGTTGTGCTCCTAGATGATGCGCATTATAGAAATAAATCCAATAATTTTTCCTACGTAAACATGATGAGGAATAAGCTTAATTTGCCTCCTATTGAGGAGCCCTCTTCAAACTTATGCAAACCTTTTCATAAAGAAATAGATAAATATTTGACAAAAAAATACAAAATAGTGAAAAGAATAGAAGACACCTACAAAAAGGAATTCAAACAAGATATTTTCTTTGATTATTTCTCTAGCGAAAGAAAATCTATGGAGAAACATGGAATGGTTGAAATGACCCAACATCGACTAGAAGGGTTTAAAGTCAATAAATAAACTAACTGATGAGTAAAATAGATGTGCTTGTTACTGGTGGGGCAGGATTCATTGGAAGTCACCTAACGAATAAGTTAATAGATCTCGGCTATTCAGTAACTATTCTAGATAATCTTTCTACCGGTTCAGAAAAGAATATTAATAAGCAAGCGAATTTCTTGAATCTGGATCTCTCTAGTAAATCGACATATGAAAAGCTTTCAAAAGAATTTGAAATTATATTTCATCTTGCAGCTCAGGTTTCCAATGAAGTTTCTTACGAGAATCCTAAACATGATCTTGAAGCTAACTGTCTATCAAGCTTACTTTTATTGAATTGGGCTAAACAATCTAGCATTAAAAAATTAATTTTTTCGAGCACTATGGGTGTCTACAAAGATAATCTAAATTTTGCTGTAAATGAGTCCTCTCCATTAGAACCAAAAGGTTTCTATGGAATAAACAAAAGATCAATTGAGGATTACCTCCGAGTCTTTTCTGATGAAGGTATGCAAATAAATATTTTAAGACTATTTAATGTTTATGGTCCAGGACAAAATATGAACGATCTGAGACAAGGGATGTTAAGTATCTATATGTCGTATATTTGGAAAAAAAAGACACTAGAAATAAAAGGACCTTTAGAAAGGGTGAGAGATTTTGTTCATGTCGATGATGTGGTTAATGCATTTATTCTCACTGGTCTAGGAAATAATTTTGGAAACCTATATAACGTTTGCTCTGGAAGAAAAACTTCAGTTCTAGATGCTATAAAAATTATTAAAGAATCTTTTGGAGTTACAGAAGATTATCCAACAGAGATTTTGGATAGAACCTCTCGAGATATTGATTCAATTTATGGTGATTACGGAAAAATTAATAAAGATTTCGGATGGGAACCAACAATAGAATTAGAATCTGGAATAAAAGCTATGGTGAGTTGGTTAAAAAATGGTGACTTAAATGAATGAAAAAGTTTTTAAGCAGTGCAAGATCGTTGTAGGAATACCGGCAAGAATGGGTTCCACAAGGTTTCCGGGAAAACCCCTTTGTAAAATTAAAGGTGTTTCAATGATTCAGCATTGTTATAAAAGATGCCAGCTTAGCAAATATACTTCTGATTTATTTGTTGCTACATGCGACCAAGAAATAAAAAAAGAAGTAGAAGACTTTGGCGGAAAGGTAATTATGACGGATTCAAATATTCAAAGACCTGGGCTAAGAGTAGCTGAAGCGGCAAAAACTATGAAGTTAAATGATGATGATATTGTTGTTGTAGTTCAGGGGGATGAACCGTTAGTTCATCCAGATATGATCGATTTAGCTTTGGAGCCGTTATTAGAGGACAGAAATATTTTTATTTCAAATCTTATCAGTGAAATGGAAGAAAAAGATTGGTCTGATCCAGGTGAAATCAAAGTAGTATGCGACCTTTCAATGAACGCAATGTATATGTCTAGATCTCCAATTCCATCGATCGCTCATCAAGAAGAAAGAACCGTCTGGTGGAAGCAAGTCTGTATAATGCCGTTTAGGTGGCATTTTATGAAACATTTTAATGATAATCTAGAACCCACGCCTCTAGAAAAACAAGAATCTATTGAAATGATAAGAGCTCTGCAACATGGATATAAAGTTAAAATGGTTCCTTCTCCTTATAAAAGTAAGTCAGTTGATACTGAAAAAGATAGATTATTTGTAGAAGAAGTTATGAATAATGATCCAATTTTCCATAAATATGCACAAAGAAAATAAATTAAAGAAAAAATTAAAAAACAAACAAGAAGTTATAGGGACTTGGTCTAGTTTATCTTCTTCTAATGTAATAGATGTATTAGGAAGAACAAGTCTAGATTTCGTAGTTATTGATATGGAACATGGAGCTATGTCAAACGAAACAGTTGAAAATATGGTGAGAGCAGCTGAAGCCAATGCAATTTCTCCAATAATAAGAGTAAGCGATAATGATGAACAAATAATTTTGAAAGCATTAGAAACAGATGTCCAATCTATCCTAGTCCCTCATATTTCAAGCGCAGATGAAGCAAAGAGAGTAGTTAAGTATTCCAAATACTTTCCTGAAGGCGAAAGAGGCCTTTCTCCCTATACTAGAGTTCATAATTTTTCTCATGAAAATCTAGATAAAAGCCTAACAAAAACAAACGAGGAAATGTTTGTCGGCATTTTGGTAGAAGGAGTTACTGGGCTTTCAAATCTTGAAGAAATATCTCAAGTTAAGGGAATAGATTTAATTTATTTAGGATTATTTGATATTTGTCAGTCAGTAGGGCTACCAGGAGAAATGTCTCATCCTAAAGTTTTAAATGAGATCGTAAAATGTCAAAAAATAATATCATCTAATGGAATTTCTGCTGGCGCAATGTCGACAGATTTAGACTATATAAAAATGCTGAGAGAGAATGACTATAAGTTTATTGCCTACTTAAACGATGCAGCTGCAATAAAAAATCATTTCACAGAAATTTTGGCTATTTTACAAAATTAAAAATAATACAATTCACAAAAATATGATTTTGGATTTAAGTTTTAATGCAAAATTTAATTCTGACTTTGCAGGTGATTTTGAGGAAATAGCTAATGACTCTCGAGAAGAGTTTAACGACTATGTTTCTTTTATATCTGAGCCCTTTAAACAAAACCTTGATTGGTGGGTTTTGAGCCCACCATCAAGAAACACCTACGCTTCTTCTTTATTTCATTATTTCTGTGTCATAAAATTTACCAAGACAATCTTATTTAAAAAAAAATATGAAAAACTTGAAATTATCATAGATTCAAAAGTTTTAAAAAAAGCTTTAGAAAGTCTTTTAATAAAAGATCAAAAATCATCTGTAACAATTAAATTAAAAAAAAATAATTTTTTTATAATTTTTTTTAATAATTATCTTAGATATAAATTCGTTTTCATTAAAAGATTTATAAGATTGATTTTAGCCAGAGTTCTTAACGTTTTTCTTAAAACGATGTCACCAAAAAATAGCATTACATTGCTTGACACATTTATTTCTCCAGAATATTTAAATCAAGATAGATGGTATGGAGTATTATGGGAAAAATTGAATAATTCTCAAAAATCACAGCTTTTTTTTGCTCCAACAATTATAAATACCTCTATTTTGAATTTTTTTAAAGTTATTTTAAGCCTTAAAAAAAACGAAAGAAATAATTTTGTTAAGGAAGATTTTTTTAATATCAAAGATTTAATTTTTGCGTATAACCATCACAAAAGAATTAAAAAACTACAA
>MDTG01169836.1_pt1 | contig 14315 bp, 13 predicted proteins | sample 811421 | NCBI WGS metagenome assembly MDTG01 (sample SAMN05326645, study PRJNA326480) | marine metagenome | isolation source: seawater | place: Pacific Ocean: South East | collected 2011
TCGAAAGGCACTTTACCCTTAACACCGCAACGGTTGGTTTAGATCATGGAATAAGCTTAGAACCAAATGAATTTTCTGAAATGGCAAAAAAAGTACGTAGAATGCATAATATTAGAGGCTCTGTAGAAGATATCCAAGAATCAGAATACGCTACTAAGCACTCTTACCATGTGGCGATTTGTGCATCACGAGACATCAAAAAGGGGGAGAAAATTACAGAAGAGCTTCTGGAATTCAAGCAACCACTCATAAACGCGACCGCTTTTTTTACCGGAATGGAAGCAAATAGGATCTTAGGATCAACTGCTTTAATTGATCTTAAACGAGATAAAGCCATCAGACGCGACGCTGTCAGTTCGATTAATCATATTTAAATTTAAAAGGACTGGTTCGTATTCTCAAATTTTTGTCGGAAATGGTTAAATGAAAACACTGCTTATAGTTGGGGGTGGTGCAGAACAAATTACCGCTTATCAATTGGCGAAAAAACGCGGTTTAAAAGTGGTTGGAAGTGATAGAGATATAAATGCGCCTGCGTTGCGTCTGGCAGACTATATTATATTAGCTTCAACTCGGGATGCAAAAGAGACACTAAAAAAAGTCATTTCTTTTAACAAAAAAGTAAAAATTGACGGTGTAATGACAGTTGCAAATGATGTGCCATTAACCGTTTCTAAAATTGCCAATGCACTTGGTTTGCAATCGATAAGTATCAACTCTGCTAAACTGTTCAGTGATAAGTTATTAATGAAAGAAGCGTTTTTTAGAAATGGTGTGGCTTGCCCTTGGTTTAGTGCAGTTAAGGACTTAAAAAATCTAAATAAACTTGCAGAAGATAGATCGCATCAACGATATGTTTTGAAACCTACGGACGGTCGCGGCGCCCGAGGAGTGCTTTTTATTGATAATGATATTGACTTAACTTGGGCTTATGAAGAAGCTAGCAAATATAGTGAATCTGATGAGTTAATACTGGAAAAATTTGAAGGTGGTATTCAACTTTCAACAGAATCATTTATTTTAAATGAAAGGTGTTTCACACCCGCCATTTCAGAACGAAACTATGGCAGGTTTGCACAATTCAGTCCAAATATAATTGAAGATGGTGGTACAGTTCCAGCTGACTTATCCTCTGAGCTTGTTATAAAAATTAATGAGCTAATTCTTAGCGGCGCAAAAGCATTAGGTGTTGACTATGGCCAAATAAAAGGAGATTTGGTACTAGATCATAACGGAGATCCTAAAATCATTGAATTAGCTGCTAGATTATCAGGTGGGTGGTTTGCATCCCACCAGATTACTGCAGCCACAGGAGTAAACTTAGTTGATATTGTAATATCCTATGCACTGAGAGATAATATTGAAGAGCATCAACTGAAGCCATCGAAAAAAAACAGCTGTGCTATACGTTACTGGTTTCCAAAATCTGGCAAAATAAAAAAAATTTCTGGTGAGGCGGAACTAAAGAAAATACCTGGCCTTATAAAATATGAATTTTACAAAAAACCTGGTGATATTCAATCCAAGATAAATATGCACTCCGATAGATTTGGCTTTGTGATAGTTGAGGGACCAAACAGAACTGAAGCAATTGCACGAGTAGAAAAGGCAATTTCTTGTATTGATATTGAAGTCGATGAATTTGATTTTTCAAATTAATCCATTGGATTAGTGGCTAATTTCCTTTCAGATGCGACCGATGAGCGTGATACAATTTACCACAACCAATTAATGATCTTTCTATATTTTTGAACTAAAAAGGCTATAGCAGCAGAAACATTTACATGTGCTAAATACAAAATATTAAGTAAACCACTAAATTTTATAGTAGTAGGTGGCCAAAAAAACAAAGTTGACCAAAGTTATGACAATTTAGGATTATTGAAAAAATTTTTAATACTTGAGATAATAAAGTCTTGATCACTTTTTGACAAATATGGATAAAAAGGGATAGACAACGTTTTTCTATAGAATTCCTCAGAATTTGGAAACATTCCCTTCTTAAAACCAAACTTTTTATATAACGGTTGCTCGTGCACTGGAATATAGTGAACTCCAGTGCCAATACCGTTATTTTTTAGATAATTGTAAAGACTATGTTGTACCCCTATTTCATTAAGTTTGAGAACAAAAAGATGAAACCCTGACGATCGGTCATTGTTAATAAACTGAAATTCGAGTGGCAAGTCATTTAAGTGACTAATGTATCTCAATGCAATAGAGGCTTTCATGGCACGAAAATTATCTAATTCCTTCATTTGACTAACACCAAGTGCAGCATGAATATCACTAAGACGATAATTCCATCCAACCTCAACTTGCTGGTAGTACCAAGGAACCGGCTTATCTGTTGCCGGGATATGGTCAAAATCCCGATTAATACCGTGCGAACCCAACATTTTCGCCTTTTTATATATATCACCGCTGTTAGTGGTTAATACACCGCCCTCACCACTAGTTATATTTTTCACAGGGTGAAAACTGAATACTGTTGCGTCACTATAGCTGCAAGAACCAATTTTTGAATTTTTATATTCTGCCCCAAGCGCATGCGAGCCATCCTCTAATACATGAAAATTGTACTCTTCTGCCAATGCAAAAATTTCCTCAAGATCTACTGGACAGCCAGCAAAGTGTACAGGAATTAAAATCTTTGGTAAATTCCCGCTTATCCTGGCTGCCCTGAGCTTCATTTCCAACTTTTCAACAGATATATTGAATGTAACAGGGTTAATGTCCACAAAATCAACTAGAGCACCACAGTACAGGGCACAGCTTGCTGTAGCCACAAATGTATTTGGCACTGTCCATAAAATATCCCCTGCCCCTAAGCCAAGCGCTAAACACCCCAAATGCAGCGCCGACGTTGCACTATTTACAGCGACAGCATATTTTGCATTGGTGTAAGAAGCTACCGAACGTTCGAATTCGTTTATTTTTGGTCCCTGAGTTAAATAGTCAGAATTCAGAACATCAATCACTGCATCAATATCAGCACTATTAATGTTCTGCTGACTATACCTTTTCATTTAAGAATATCGTTCTTAATTAAATCTTGATTATTTATTAACCAATTTTCTAAATCAGCGGGCGTGAACCAAGAGGAATTTTTCTCACTAGAGTACGAAAAATATTTGTTTACCAATTTCCCTTTTCCGATCCTTAATGGATCTTTGTACCATTCATGTATAGCAGGTAATATTTTATAGTAGCCTTCATACTCGAAAGTATATCTAGCATCATCACAACTAATCATCTGCTCATGAATTTTTTCACCCGGACGAATACCAGTTATTTCATGCTTTGCTGCCGGAGCCACTACTTTTGCCAAATCGACAATTTTCATAGATGGAATTTTTTTTACATATATCTCACCACCAAGCATATCCTGAATAGCGAAACTTACTAAGTTAACACTTTCATCTAAGGTCATCATAAACCGCGTCATTTTAGGATGTGTAATCGGAATATACGGCTTATCTTTGACCGATACGAAGAAAGGTATTACAGATCCGCGAGATCCCATTACATTTCCATATCGTACTACAGAAAAAGCAGTTTGTTGACGCCCACTATATGAATTCGCGGCTACAAATAATTTATCTGAAGCCAACTTTGTAGCTCCGTAAAGATTAACTGGACTACAAGCTTTATCAGTAGAAAGTGCCACAACCCTTTTAATATTTTTTTCTAGGCAAACCTCAATCAAGTTCATCGCGCCGTTTATATTAGTTTTTATGCATTCAAAAGGGTCATATTCAGCCGTTGGAATGATTTTTGTTGCCGCAGCATGAACTACATAATCTACCTGGTTCAACGCTAATCTTAACCTATCCTTATCTCGAACATCGCCAATAAAAAAGCGTACCCTACTATCATCTGAGTACCGCTTGGACATTTCCCATTGCTTTATTTCATCCCGAGAAAAAACGATAACCTTTTCAGGCTTATGCTGTTCTAGCAAATATTTGACGAAGTTTCTCCCAAAGGAGCCAGTACCACCTGTCACTAAAATTGTTGAATTATCTATCATAAAAAACTTCTATAAAACTTCACAGAAGCTTCGACCATAACAACTTAAATGTCCAGTACAAGAAGCTAAGAGCGTTGTATTTTACCAACCAGGAAAGTTACGTTTTAAATACTCTCCATCCTTTTTTCAGGATCTACTATTTCTCCAAATCTAACGCCAAAACGTTCGCCGATCATCACAACTTCGCCTTTAGCAATTTTGGTATTATTAACCAGAATATCTAACGGATCACCGGCTAATCTCTCTAATTCCACAACAGAACCCTCATTCAAGCGCAAAAGATCTCGAATAGAGATTTCTGTTCGACCTACCTCGACAGTTAATTCTACATCAATATTTTCTAAAACTTTTAAGTTTTCAATACCATCCGATTGAGCTTCTTTTTGATCTTCTTCAGCCATTTTCTTTATCCCTTCGGTTAATTCTTTTAGTCATTGAAACCGCAGCATTTGCTCCAATTTTTCCAACATCTGCGTAGAAAATACTTTCACCTGCTACTTTTACAACTACATGCTCAGGTGTAGCCATAGCGAATGTATCTCCAACAGCACTCTTCATTAATGTTCCAATGTTAGTCTTTGGTTTACCCAACTCCGCTGTCAAAGTTAAAGGTATCGATAGAATTGCATTTTCTAAACGCTCGTGCCAAGTTCTGTCATCGTGCGCAAACTCGTTCTGAACTCGAGATCTTAGCTGGGACGATATTGGCTTTAGTGTTTGCAACGGATAGACTACATCAAAACTTACGGGGTCATGCCCAGGCATTTGCACCATAAAGGCACATACAATAACAGTGTCGGCACCATCTACGAAGGAAACAAATTGAATATTTTCTTCACGTGATTGAACTTCAAACTTTGTCTGTAAGAGGTCCTTCCATGCAGCCTCCATTGAAGCATTCATACCCTCGGTGATTATCTCGATAATCCTTTGCTCAGTCGCAGTGAATTCACCTTGTTGTGCAAAAAGTGATTGTACTTTTGACCCTCCATAATAAGAATTAGTAAGGTGGGATATAAAAGGTGCTTCAATTACAAGTAGTGCATTACCTCTCAATTCTTCTATTCTACTGCTGGTAACACTTACAAAATTATCACAACTCTCAACATATTCATCAAAAGACTTTACTTCTGGCGGAAATGAGGAAATCCTGGGCATAAGTCGCAACATGGGTAAAAACACAGACCTAGTAAATCTACAAATTTTCTCATTAATCATTCTCAGGGCATAATAATCACCTAATAGGGATAGGTCCTCGGTCCCAAATTTAAATTCGCGAACTTCATTTGGATCAAACTGCTGCGACTCATCTTTTTTATCATCTTTATCAAGACCACTAAGCAAGGCCTCAACTTCATCATTAGAAAGCTTCCTAGATCCAACCATTGGAAATACTCTCTACTGCAAAACGAAAGATGTAAAAAATACACCTTCTACGCCACCAAAACCCTCAAGCTCCTCAAGGCGTAAATTGATTGAATTTTTTATACTATCAGCTAGTTGATCGCGTCCTGTCTTTCCTTCCACCTGTTCAACCGTGTATTCACTTATGGTTCCAAGTATTTCAGACCTCAAGGCTAACTGATGTAACTCTACATTTTCCATTACAGTTTCATCATACTGTGTAGATACACCTACACTCACCTGTAAAAATGCTTTCGATGCCTTTAAGTTTGTCGTAAAATTATCAGGAAAAGTGTAATAACTCGTTACAAAGGTGTCAGTTGATGGAGTGTCTTTATAAACTTTTTGAGGTTCTCCTGCAGTTTCTCCTTCGCCCTCCTCGCTGGGTAGTTGCCCAGCTTGTTTAAGCTTTTTCTCAATTAGTTCTTCCACTTGTTCAACTGGAGTTTGGGTAGGCATAAACAAAAATGCACCAACACCCAGTCCAACACCAATCAACACTATGGGCCCCAGCCCAAATAATGCTATTTTTTTGAAATTAATTTTCTTCTTTGGTTCTTCTTCAGCCATTTTTTTATCCTATGCAAGAAGATTTAAAATTTGCTCATTCGGCGCTTTATTTTCTGAAACAATCTCTGGCACTCGATCAGGATTAACCTGCCCTCTCGTGTCATTAGCTGATTTACTCTGTTCATTATTACCACCATTTTTACTATTGCCATTGTTATTTTGCATATCAACTGAGTAATCAGATAATTTCAAACCATTTTGATCAGTTATATTTTGGAGCATTGCCTCAGCGCCTCGCAAAACAGACACCGCTCCTATATTCTCGGCCGTCATTTTAACTTCAAGTGTTAAATTATCTAAGGTAACATTAACTCTGACCTTGCCAAAAGATTCAGGCTCTAATTGAAGCTCAAAGTTTTCTTGCGCCATTAGAATTTTATCGGTGAGTAACATCCCTAATCGAGAATTAAACTGTGCGTCAAACACTTGAAGTGACGGATTTTGTGAAACCGCCACATTTACAACATTACTCGCGGAAGATGCCTGAATTTGACCAATATTAATGTTTGAGCTGATCTGAGAACTGCCATGATTAGGCACCTTTAAAGTTTTCACTAGAATGTTCAAGTCATCGGTAGTATTAGCATCATCTAAGGAAGGTAACGGAAGACCTTGTTTCCCTTTTTGTTGCTCCCTTTCTGCAAATAAATCATCTAAACCAACATCACCTAAAAAGTCTAATTTTTGTTCTAAATCTGCATTTGATACCGTCGAACTTGGCTGCAACAACTTTAGCCCAACTTCACGAGAACGAAGGAAATTTGCCGTAGTAGATAGTAAGTTGGACCTTAGTTTAGGAGGTGCTAAATTTAAAACTTTAGCTGCAATATTAGCAACAGTAGTACTTATGGTTTCATTCTGCTCGGCACCTGTAATTCTTTGAGAGAAATCTTGCTTAATATCGGAAACCTTGAATTCCACGGGATTAAATTTGTCCAAAGCTTGTTCAAACTTTTTTAACACCACAGCAAGTTCATTTTTATCCAAATTTTTGGAAATTTTTCCAAATTCAATGAATGAAACTTGATTAGTTTTCAACTCTGGAGTTTGCTCACCAACATTAATTTCAAGTTGAGCATTACTTCTTCCTAATTCAGGAGCTTTTGGCATTTCTACGAAAAAATGTTGCGATTTTTCTGAAGTATTAACTCTAAATTCTCGGACATCGACTTGGATTGGTTTGTTGTTGATGGTATTACTTAAATCTTGTTTTTCAAATAATATTGTAATTTTTGGAAGGTCAGTTTGATTATTTGGCAGGTCACCAAATTCTGGCCCCAAATCCGGTAAATTTATCTGTAACGCTAATGCTTCAATATTATTTTTATCTACTTGAATTACCAAGTTTTTAGTATCTTTTGGATTGGGTATGCTAACAGACTCCGGGGGTTGATTTGGGTCTAAAGAAATTAAATCTAATCTTGTCTCATTGAGATCAACCTTAATATTTATTTTAGTTAAATCTAATGCAATGTTTTCTGTGTCTAACGGGTTTTCTGTGTCTAATGGATTTTCTCTGTCTGATGGTTTTTCTTGATTAATCAGAAATTTAACAACCTGCGGCTGTTTACCCTCTTTTGTAAGAGAACTGACTAATTTAGCGGCATCAATGGTTATAGAAGTGTTGTCGGAACTTTGTAGTAGATCAAAATTTAAAGTATTTGATATCTGCGGATATTTTTTAAATAGTACATCTGAGCGAACATCTGTATCTCTATCACTGCTCTGTGACAGCTGTTGATCCGGACTAGCTACCTCAAAAAGTCTGCCGACCTCAACATTAAGCTTCTCAAATTCTTCTCTAAGGCTTTCAACATCACTCCTAATTTTCAAGGGATTACCTACGTCACTGAGCACTACGTCTTTAATAGCTTCATCACCAAGAAAATTTATAAACTTCGAAGTTAATGCAGAATTATTACCGGTGTTGGATACGTTTATTTTTGAAATTACATCTCTTAAGTTTTCCTTTGAAAGACCTAACTGATCGAGCAAACCTAAGTTGGGTGAAAATTGAGTTGTACTAAGACTTGAAACTTCTAAAAGTTTATCAATTTTAGAGTCAGGACTTTCTTCGTCAGAAAGCATGGATAAAATCTTTAAAAAATCACTAGATTCTGAAGAATTCGGCGTGGTAGCATTTGCTTGAACGGCAAGTTGTGAAAACAATGTATCCAATGCATTTTTATTCAACCCCATAACAGTCATTTATGTCTTCCTGATCTAAATTTTACACAGAGGCTGCAATAAACGTGCCACTCAACTCCTTTTAAGTGAATTAATGGATGTTTCTGCTTTAAGTTCTTTTTCATTCTGAAGCTCAAGATCTAGTTTTACTTTGCGCTTCTTATAAATTTCGTCTTTAAATTTTGACTTATTCAACTCCTCGAGTATCAGACGCTTTTCATTTTCTAAAAATTCCATACGGTTCGTCAATACTTCTTTTTGATCCATCACTTTATGAATTAGAAAGCGACCATTTATATATAATCTTGAGTTTAATTTTTGTTGGTCTGACTGAGCGTCACGCGCTAACTGCTCCAGCTCATTACTAATTTTACTACATTTTTCGGCGTCCGAATTGATCAACCCTAATCTGCTAGCAGTTAAATTTCTATTAACCTTTTCCTTTTTCCTTAAAAGCTCGATTTGTTTGATTTTTTTCATTTCTTCGAGCCTATCAGATCAGCAAGCCTTACTATTGAGCTGTGATAATCACACACTTCGTCCTCATCTTGGCTCAAAAACTTTATAATTTCTGGCCATAAACTTAATGCAATATCTAAATCTGGGTCTTGGCCTTGTGAATAACCACCCATCAACACCAAATCTTTATTTTCAATATAGGTCGCTATATAACGACGAAGGCTCTTGGAATTTTGTACTTCAGTTGGATCAACAACATCTCCCATAACTCTACTGACAGATTGGTTAATATCTATAGCGGGATAAATACCTTGCTGAGCTAAATCTCTGCTTAACACGATATGCCCATCTAAGATTGCCCGCGCAGTATCTACAACTGGGTCAGTTGTAGTATCATCTCCATCAGCAAGAATGGTATAAATCGAGGTAATACTTCCAAATGTATCACTACTTGTTCCGGTTCTTTCAATTAAATTTGGCATTAGAGATATTACTGAGGGTGGATAGCCTTTTGAGGTTGGCTGCTCACCCAATGCTAGTCCTAGCTCTCTTTGTGCATGTGCTACTCTTGTTAATGAGTCCATAATTAAAAGTACATTTTTTCCTTGATCACGAAAGTACTCTGCAATCGTTGTTGCCCTTTTTGCACCCTGAATTCTTAACAACGGAGACCTATCTGCAGGTACCGCCACAACTACAACTTTTTCTTTTGAATGAGATGACAGAATTTGCTGCGTGAAGGAGGCTAATTCACGTCCTCGTTCGCCTATCAGCGCAACAACTACAACATCCGCATCAGCACTTTTCGTAATCATGGACAATAGTACCGACTTTCCTACCCCAGAGCCCGCAACTATGCCAATTCTTTGCCCACGACCTATGGTCAGCATCGAATTAATGCTTCTTATTCCGACGTCTAGAACTTCAGTAATAGGACGCCTCTCAAATGGATTACTCCTGACACCATTAAGATCCATTGAGGCCTCTACAGCTATTGGCCCCATACTGTCCAACGGTTGACCTAAACCATCGATTACTCTCCCTAAATATTCATTTCCAACCGCCACCTTTGGACTCTCTTGACTTAAGAAAACTTCATCTCCAATTTTTATATCTAAATTGCTTTCGTATGGTAAAATATCTACCTTTGACTCCTTAAAGCCAATGATTTCGCCATTAAATTTTTCGCCATTTTGTCTCTGGATTGTGCAAAGAGATCCAATGATACCCGGCAAAGTAGTAGCTTCAATAATTTGACCATTATAAGAGATAACTTTCGCAAAATAATGAGAATGATGTAGTTTTAGTGAATAGGTTGCTCGTACTGCATCGCTAAACAAATTTCTGTCTTCTTCGCATTTAAGTTGTGAGTTGCTCATTACTTAAGACTTTTCTTTCTCGTACCTTTGATTATAGCCCGACGAACCAGCCACCAACGTAAATTCTCCTCTGCGAAGGTCTGGTTTTTCGATAATCTGAAACCTGTGCTCTCTATTTTCAAAGTAATTATTCAAAATTGATAGATCGGAATGGTTCATTTCCAAAGTAAATTCCTCACTTTCACAGATAATACCCTCTGCACATTCTGCTATATGTGTAGCAAATTTTTCTACATTATCTTCGATTTCCTGACCGATAAACCCGCTTGCAATCTCTGTTACCTTTTTTCTTAGTAACTGCTCTAGTTGACTTTGGTAATCATCACCAACTCTTAGTAGTAAATTTGCAAGGCTTAAAAATGAATTCTTTTCTTTTTCAATAGTAGCCTCAAATTCCATCAATGCGGCTTGATAACCCCTATCATAAGAAGCTTGATCAATAGCCTCTGATAAATTTTTCTCAGCTTTATCATTTAATTTTTCAGCTTCATCCCCACTTTCATCTGAGGCAAGTTCCGATGCGGCGAGCTGAGTTTCATCACCAACATTATCAGTTTTGGAAATCTCTGGATTTTCAGTGTCTTCGTTGTCACTTTGCTCATTCTTACTAGCCAACTCGTCATCATCTCGCACGGATATTTCCGAATTTTGCTCTTTGGGCTTTTCCTCTAATGAGTTTTCATCTTTATCCAGTGTCCCCTCATCTACCTTTGTAGTCTCCGCATTACTGTCATCTGAGGTTGCTGGTTTATCAGTAAGATTCTCACCGCCTGATTTAACAATTTCAAAAAGATTGGCGGCCTTTTCGAAACTGTAAGTATTTTCGGTATATCCGGTTTCTATCTCAAATGCTTTAGATGAAGCAGCTTTTAACAAACTATATAAATCATCTCCTATTTTATCTTCATTGTCTAAATTTTCAACATCAGGAGGATCAATATCCATTATACCATCTCCTCACCACCACGTCCGGCAAGAACGATCGTTCCATCGTCCGATAATTTCCTTGCCACATTAATGATCTGTTTTTGCGCTTCTTGAACTTCGGTTAGACGGACAGGGCCCAATGCTTCCATCTCATCACGAATATTAGCTGCTGCACGAGTTGACATACAGGCTAGTAGTTTGTCTTGTAGTGCCTGATCTGCTCCTTTCATCGCTATAACAAGAACGTCCTGATCTACAGAACGCAAAAGAGTCTGCAAAGATCGCTCATCTGAACCGCCGAGGTTTTCAAAAACAAACATGTTATCCTGAATTTCCGCCATCAAATCTCTATCTTCTTTCTTAATAGCCCCGAGAATTCGTGCTTCCATTTCAGTCTTAGTAAAATTCATAATCTTTGCCGCCGCTTTTACACCACCTATCTGGGAGGCACGTAGAGAAGTATTTGCGGCAAATTTTGCCTTCATTACTCTCTCAAGTTCTTTAATTGCTCCCGGCTCAACTGTTTCGAGTGTTGCAATTCGTCTCACTATATCCGCTTGTATGTCATCAGGTAATAAAGTCAAAACATCAGCACCTAACCCAAAATCAAGATAAGAGATTATGAGAGCCTTAATTTGTGGATGTTCGTCAATAATTAGCTCCGAAATTGCCCTAGCATCCATCCAGTCCAATATATCAATTTGTGACTCAGAACTTGCTGGGGTTATCCTACCCAATACAGATTGTGCTTTATCGTCCCCTAAAGCTTTAGTTAGCACATTTTCTATATATTGTCCGGCACCCAAACCCAACCCAGTTTGTTTTTTGATTGTCTCCAAAAATTCGTCCAGTACCGAGTTAACCGTAGTTTGATCTACCCCAGTTACAGAATACATCGCAGTACCTAAATGCTGCACCTCTCTTGGTGTTAGCTTTTGTAAAACCTGCGCGGCCTCATCTTCTCCCAAAAGCATCATCAAGATCGCAGATTTTTCGGTTCCAGTCAGGTTTTGAAATACTTCTTCAAGGTCTTCTTCAGCCATACTATAATCTCCTACTTGAGCAACTCAAGATCTTCGCGCATCATTTGCTTAAACACATTTGCAACCCGCCCAGATTCATCTGTAACAATCATCCTAACAAGTGCAACTTTATCATCATATGTATTCGCTGTATCTAGTAGATCAGCAGAAATACCGCCCCGTTTCTTCGGTTTTAATTTTGCCTTAATCGCGTCAAGACTTTCACCTTCATCAACTTCCACGGCAGCGGTTTCAGTGGCACGCTTGGCCGCGACTTCCGCCATTGTTTCAGCTTCAGCATATAGTTCCATTACGGAATTTGTACTTGCAGTAGGGACTAAAATTTTACTTAGCATCGGACGAACAACACCAAGTGCCACTATACCAATCAAAAGTACAAGCAGTGATTTTTCGACAATGGACCTAAACCACTCTCCTTGATACCATTTTATTTCAAAACCATCGAATTCATCTACAAACGGCTGAGACGTTATGGTTAAGGTATCACCCCTATCAATCTTAATCCCTAAAGCACTTTTAACTAATTCTTCTAATTGCTGAATTACTTCTTGGGCAACAGGTTCGTAAGTAATCTCTTGGGTGTCCGGGTTAATTACCTTCTTATCACGAATTAGAAGCGCTGCATCGATACGAGTAATTATATTTGATGGATTTTTTACCGTCTCAAATTTTTTACTAATCTCATAATTCTTCAATTCTGTAGACGACTTCGTTTCAAACTGATCTTGCTGCTCATTTGCGACAGAGTTGGTTGCTAATCCAGCTTGGTTCTGCTCCTGATTTACCAATGCTTCTTGAGGTGGTTCGTTAGATATAGCTCCAGGTATACCCAAAGCATCTTTCTTTGCTGTCACGTTTAACGAGTTCTGTTCGCTCAAAGTGGCGGATGTCAACGGATCTACGATCTCCTGAGAAACCTCTTTTCTAGTAAAATCTATTTCTAAGTTTACTTGAGCATTCACATTGTTCGCGCCCACGATGGGAGTTACAAGACTTTTTATTCTTGTTCTGTAAATATTCTCCAATTTCATTCTATATTCCAATTGGCTATCTGCCAATCCTTGATCGGGATCGTCTGGAGAATTTGAAAGTAAATTACCAAATTGATCAACGATAGAAACATTGCTTGGGTTCATACCTGGAATTGAAGAAGACACTAAGTTAGTAATGGCCAACACTTGTGTCTGATCGAGATTGCGTCCGTTTTTCAGATTTACAAAAACTGAAGCAGTGGGTGGCGTCTGATCTCTCACAAAAACTGACTTTTCAGGTAAGGCCAAATGTACCCTTGCAGTCTTAACATTGCTAATTTCTGCTATAGATTTTGCTAATTCCAGTTCCTGAACCTGCCGTAATTTTACGCCCTCTACTGACCGAGATACTCCCAGAGGCATATCATCAATTGCACTAAAACCATCTCCAGAGAATTCAGGCAACCCCTGCGCGGCAAGGGAAATACGAGCTCTGTGATAAGCATCTGTAGGCACAAGTAGTTGGCCAGTAGCAGGGTCTAGCTGCACCTCTATTCCCAGGTTGGTTAACGAGTCAATAATCTTTGATTTCTCAGCTTCTGATACAGACGAATAGAGTGTTGTCATCGATGGCTGTTGCATAGAGATATACAATAATACAGCGGCAACGGCTGTTAAACTGGCCAACAGAGTGGGAAAAGCCCGTCTAAAGCCAGGTTGGTCAATAGTTTCGCGAACCTTTGCAAGCGCCGCTGATGGTACCGACATCAATCCTGTGTTCTGCGGCGCTAGACTGGTATTCTCAGTATCAAATTGTTCTACGTTGGCCATAACTTACCCTCTATACCGGCATATTCATAATATCTTTATAAGCGCTAAGCGCTTTGTTTCTGACGTTCAAAGTTAGTTGAAATGCTAGACTACTCACTTGCTGTCCAACCATAACTTTTGCCAAATCATTTTCGGTTCCAAGTTCAAAATTTCTTGCCATTTCAGCTGCGTCATTTTGAGTTTTAGCAACACTTTCTATCCCAGCAGAAAGCCTGTCTTGAAAGCCAGGGATGTCTTCCCTGGTATTCGCCTGTTGTGCTGTTGAGCTAATGCTAGAACGCTCTGATTGTTGAAGCATTTGAGCAGGATTATTGTTGACTACCTTCATGAAGTTACCTCAGTTTCCGAGTCTGCTTTGAATTTAGCTGCCAAAATTTCAGCTGTGTTAGGTTGATCTAAATGTGAAGCCGTATCAAAGATTAAGTCTGCTCTTTTTATTAAATTTCCATCACACAATATAACCGCTCTTTGAATTAAGTTACTTAGTTCTCTCACATTACCCGGCCAAGCA
>MDTG01362044.1_pt1 | contig 14315 bp, 9 predicted proteins | sample 811421 | NCBI WGS metagenome assembly MDTG01 (sample SAMN05326645, study PRJNA326480) | marine metagenome | isolation source: seawater | place: Pacific Ocean: South East | collected 2011
ACCTTTTCAGTGACTCGGGTGCTCGAGGCAACACCAGCCAGATGCAGCAGCTCGCAGGCATGCGTAGCCTGATGGCCAAGCCCAACGGCGAGATCATCGAGACCCCGATCCGCGCGAACTTCCGCGAGGGACTCAACGTGCTGGAGTACTTCTCCTCCACCCACGGGGCGCGAAAGGGTCTGGCGGACACCGCCCTGAAGACCGCCGACTCCGGCTACCTGACCCGGAAGCTGTGCGACGTCGCGCAGTCCGTGACGGTCCTGGAGGAGGACTGCGGCACCAACCAGGGCATGCCCAAGCGGGCGATCTTCAAGGGCGAGGAGATCGACGTGCCGCTGGGCGACTCGATCATCGGTCGCACCGCGGTGGATGCGGTCATCAACCCGCTCACCGACGAGGTGATCGTCCGGAAGAACGAGATCATCACCCCGGAGATCGCGGACAAGATCGAGAAGCTGGGCATCAACCAGGTCTACGTGCGCAGCCCGCTGACCTGCAAGACCGCCCGGGGCGTGTGCGCCCGCTGCTACGGCATGGACATGTCCACCGGCCGGCTGGTCGAGCAGGGCATGGCGGTGGGCATCATCGCCGCCCAGTCGATCGGCGAGCCCGGCACCCAGCTCACCATGCGCACGTTCCACACCGGCGGCGTCGCGGTGCAGGGCATGGTGGAGCGCACCTGGAAGGCCCCGCAGGGCGGCATCGTCGAGCTTCGCGACTGCAACGAGGTGGAGACCGAGAACGAGAACGGCGACCTCGAGCTCAAGGCCCTCAAGCGCAACGGCGAGGCCGCGATCCTCGACGACAAGGGGCGCGAGATCGACAAGTTCAAGGTCCCCTACGGAGCCACCATCCACACCCCCAACGGGGAGAAGGTCCGCAAGGGCCAGATCATCGTGGAGTGGGACCCGCAGCGCGACGTCATCCTCGCCGAGAAGGGCGGGATCGTCCGCTTCAAGGACATCATCCTCGACCAGACGGTCCGGGTGGAGGCCGGGAAGAGCGGCACCGACGAGATGATCGTGATCGAGCACACCGGGGAGAAGAACCCCCAGATCACGATCGAGGACGCGGATGGAAACATCCTCGACTTCCACCACCTGCCCGCGAAGGCACGCATCGACGTCACCGACGGGCAGACCGTCAAGATCGGGCAGATCCTCGCCCGCAAGCCGAAGGAGGCGTCCAAGAGCGCGGACATCGTGGGCGGCCTGCCCCGGGTCACCGAGATCTTCGAGGCCAGGATGCCGAAGGACCCGACGTTCCTCAGCGAGATCAGCGGTCGCGTCGAACTCCATTCCGACAAGCGCAAGGGCAAGATGACCATCCGCGTGGTCAGCGACGCGGGCCTCGAGCACGACCACCACGTCCCCCAGGGCAAGCCGCTGCTGGTCCACACCGGGGACCACGTGGAGGCCGGGGAGGCCCTCACCGAGGGGCCGCAGATCCCCGCGGACATCCTCCGCATCAAGGGCGTCGAGCCGCTCTGCCTCTACATGCTGGACGAGATCCAGAACGTGTACCGGGCGCAGGGCGTCCCGATCTCCGACAAGCACATCGAGGTCGTGCTGCGCCAGATGCTCAGCAAGGTCCACGTCATCGACACCGGCGACACCGAACTGCTGCCCAACGAGATCATCGACCGCCACATCCTGGAGGAGATGAACGACCGGGTGGCGACCATGGTCCGGGTGGACAACCCCGGCTCGACCTCGCTCCCCGCGGGACGCCTGGTCCCCAAGGACGAGGTCAAGGAGGCCAACGCGATCGCCGACGCCGAGGGCACCGAACCCGCGAAGACCAAGCGCGCCAAGCCGGCCGCCTACCGGACCCTGCTGCTGGGCATCACCAAGGCCTCCCTGCAGGCGGAATCGTTCCTCTCGGGAGCCAGCTTCCAGGAGACCACCAAGGTCCTCACCGAGGCGGCGCTCAAGGGTGCGGTCGACGAGCTGCGCGGGCTCAAGGAGAACGTCCTGCTCGGGCACCTGATCCCCGCGGGCACCGGGTTCGACCAGTACAGCAACCTCAAGATCGCGAAGCTCGTCGACGAGCCCAGCATCGAGGAGGAGGCCGATGCCGCGATGCTCGCCGAGGCCGCCGAACAGGCGGAGGCGATGGGCGCGGAACGGGCCGAGAGCATGGTCGAGGTCATCGGCGGTGCGCCGGGCGCGATGGGCTCCGGCGAACCGTCCGGAGGCGTGGACCTCGCGAAGCCCCCGGTCATGGAGGAGACCTCCCCCGAGGACCCGACCACGAAGCCGTCCGATCCCGGGTGATCGTGCCGGTCTCGCCGGCGAGCGGCGGCCCCCTGCCTCAGGCGTCCTGTTCCGCCAGGCGGCGGTCGGCCTCGCGTGACTCGCGGAGGCGCTCGACGATGGTCTCCGCCGGGATCAGCGCATCCGGGTCGCTGCACCCCATGCCGGGACAGGGCGTCTGCTCGCGGGCCCGCTCCCAGTCCTCCGGGGAGGACATGTTCTCCGACCAGAACGGCCAGGTGCGGCACTGGCTGGGCCGTTCGCGGTAGATGCGGCACAACGCCTTGCCCGGGCGGCTCTCCCGATCCAGGAAGATGCAGTCGAAGCCGTGCCGGGTGTGGCGTTCGCGCAGGCTCCGGCGACCACCGACCCGGCGGGTGTAGGTGCGCAGGAACGTCTCGTGGTCGAGCTCCAGCGCCTTCGCCATCGCCTCGGATTCGGCGCGCTCGAACCAGACCGCCCCGGGAGGACCGGTGCAGCAGTTCCCGCAGCTCGTGCACCGGAAGCCCAGGCCGTCGCGGAACCAGGGACCGGTCCCGGAGGGCTCCCCCGTCGCCGCGGGGTCGTGTGACTGGTGGGGGCGGTCGCTCATCCCGGTGCCTCGGGGGGGGGCGGGGGCGAAGGGGTGCGGGGTCCGTCCCCATCCTTGCCGGGCGGTGGATCCGGCGGGGTCTCGTCCCCCCACACGTCGATCGAGATCTGGTGGACGTTGGCCTGGGCCCGGCGTGGCGGCAGGTCGGAGAGCTCCTCCGGACGCTCGTCGTAGGCGACGCGATCGATCGAGTAGATCGACTGGAACGACCACTCGGGCATGCCCGCCAGGGTCTCGCCGATCAGTTCCTCGACCTGGCCGATCGAGGTCCCGGTGGACCAGATCGAGATGTAGGCCCCGCGATGCTCGGACCCGTCGGTGGGCTCGACCACGATGATCGAGTGCCACAGGGTGAAGCCCAGCGAGCGGCCACCCTCGTCGACGTTGTCCTCGCGGTCCACGTCGAGCTCCAGGCCCCAGCCCTCCCGCATCTGCAGCAGCAGCTCGTCGAGGTCCGGGGAGTGCTCGTCGATGATCTCCAGCACGTCGCGGACCCGGGAGGCCTTCATGACCTCCCGCTCGATCTCCAGCGGCCAGGTCTCGGGCGTCTCCCGAAGGCCGAGGCCCACCAGCATCGTCTCCACGGACTCCCGCTGGCTGACGGGGACGTTGATGGAGATCCCCTTCCAGGGGTCCAGGAAGACCTCGGTCAGGGGATCGTCGGCGCTCGCCCCCGCGCCGATGGTCGCGTCCTCGAGGAGGAACGGCTCGAACCCCGCCCAGAGCTCGAGGAAGTCACGCTTGGCGATCGGGCCGACCGCGGTGAACACGTCGATCGAGCGGTAGGCGTCGCGGGACCCCACCTCGATCACCGGGTAGACCTCGTCGGGGAGCCGGCTGAACGCGGCGTGGACCACCGCCCGGACCTGCTCGTGGCTCACCACCACGTGGAAGGCGTAGGCGTCCTCCTGGTCGTCGTCGGTGGGGGTGTATTCGAGGGTGTACCCGACCAGGGGTCGGGGGAGGCTGGAGGCCTCGACGCCCAGTGGGAGCAGGAAGCCCCCCGCGTCGCTTCGCTGGAGATCTGATCGCAGTCGGTACGAACGCATCGTGAATGATTCTAGCGTGTGCGGGAGGCCGGGGTACGGGATGTGACCGGGGCAACCCGCCACCGGGGGTGGTTGAGGGTATCATCGCGCGTGCCGGATCGGGTGATCCGGGCACCCGCCGCCAGCGATCGCAGACGCGAGAATGGACCCCTGCCATGAACAGCAGTGACAACTCCCAGGACTTCTTCGGCGCCCTGATGGACTTCTTCAACCAGGTCAACGGGGTCATCTGGGCCGACTGGGTCCTCTACGCCGTCCTGGGGGTGGGGGTCCTCTTCACGCTCTGGAGCGGGTTCTGCCAGTTCCGGGCGATCTTCCACGGCACCGCGGTCACCGCCGGCAAGTACGACGACAAGGACGATCCGGGCGCGATCAACCACTTCCAGGCGCTCTCCGCGGCACTGTCCGCGACGGTGGGGCTGGGGAACATCGGCGGGGTCGCGGTGGCGATCGCCCTCGGCGGGCCCGGGGCGGTCTTCTGGATGTGGATGGTGGGCCTCGCGGGCATGGCCCTCAAGACGACCTCCGTGACCCTCGCGATGCTCCACCGCAACGTGGATGATCCCGAGAACCCGCGGGGCGGACCGATGTACGTCGCACAGAAGGGGTTCGAGCGATGGGGCCTCAAGTGGCTGGGTTCGCTGATCGGCGGGCTCTTCTGCATCACCCTGTTCATCTCCGCGATCACCGGCGGCAACATGTTCCAGGCCTGGAACGTCGGGGTCACCACCAACGAGGCCCTCGGGATCCCGTCGGTGGCGGTGGGAATCGTGCTCGCGATCGTGGTGGCGATGGTGATCATCGGGGGCATCAAGCGCATCGGGCACGTCGCGGGCATCCTGGTCCCGGTGATGTGCGTGCTCTACCTGATCGCCGGCTTCATCGTGATCCTCATGAACATCACCTCGATCCCCGCGATCTTCGGCCTGATCTTCTCCAGCGCCTTCAGCCCGCAGGAGGCGACCGGCGCGTTCATCGGCGGCACCGCGGGCTACGCCTTCCTCTGGGGGATGAAGCGCGCGCTGTTCTCCAGCGAGGCCGGGCAGGGCTCCCCCCCCATCGCGCACTCCGCGGCCAGGACCAGCGAGCCGGTCCGCGAGGGCGTGGTCGCGGGACTCGAACCGTTCATCGACACCATCGTGGTCTGCACCCTGACCGCCCTGGTGATCCTCTCCAGCGGGGCCTGGGACCGCGGCGGCGTCGGGGAGGCCCAGCTGGCCCAGACCCCCGCCTTCACCCAGGGCACCACCGGGAAGGGTGCGAGCGCCTGGAACCTCGGCACCGAGGGGGTCCCCCCGGGCGGCGAGCAGGCCACCTGGTACGTGCCGCTTCCGGGCAAGACCGACGGGGCGAAGAAGACCACCGGCAAGGACTGGGTGGACGGGGACAATGCCTTCGTGGTCGCCCGGACCGGCACCACCAGCGAGGCCACCGGGACCGACCTGATCCGGATCTCCGGGGAGGTGCACGAGCACGAGGGCGCCTTCTACCTCAGCTTCGAGGACCCGGTGGAGTCCGAGGCGATGCCGACGCTGGTCAGCGCGGACGTCTTCAAGGAGTACCCCGGGGCCGCGCTCACCGCGCACGCCTTCGACCGGGCGATCCCGGGGCTGGGCACCTACCTGGTGCTGCTGGCGGCGTGGCTCTTCGCGATCTCGACCATGATCTCCTGGAGCTACTACGGCGAGCAGGGCGTGGTCTTCGTGCTCGGGAAGTGGGCGGTGATCCCGTACAAGATCTTCTACTGCGCGATGATCATCGTCTCCACGGTGGGCATCATCACCACCGACGCGGAGCTCGATTCCCTCACCGCGCTGGGGACCGGGGTGATGCTCTGGGCGAACATCCCCATCATGCTGATCTTCGGGTACCTGGCGATGAAGGCCTACCACGCCTACGGCCGCCGACTGAAGGCCGGGGAGTTCCGGGCCCACGAGGCGAGGAACATCGAGGACATGGCCAAGGAGTAGCCCCCGGGCGACCGCGCCGGGCCGGTCGGGTCAGCCCGCGACCGGATCCGGCAGCATCGGCAGCAGCTCGGCCAGCGATTCGGCGGCGGGGTCGTGGTCCCCGAAGCGATCGATCACCGCCTCGAGGGCCGAGGACATCAGCTCCAGCCGCGCGGGGTCGCCCAGGAGCCCGCGGGCGACCTGCAGGATCGGCTCGTGGGGTCCGCGGTAGGGCACGAACTCCGGCACCACTCGCCGTTCGGCGACGATGTTCGGCAGCAGCCGGTCGGGCATCGACAGCACGAATCGCGAGCCCACGCTGGTGACCGGCCCCACCATGTAGATCGCGAGCATCGGGACCCGCTGGAGCGCCAGGTCGAGGCTGACGGTGCCGGAGGTGCAGAGCGCGAGGTCCGCCCAGTCGAGGACCCCGTGGAGGCCGTGGTCCACCACGGTGAGCGCATCGGCCCGCTCCGCGGGGATCGCGGCCTGGATGAGGGGGACCAGCTCCGGCTTGGCGGCCACCACCGTCGCGACGAGCCCCGGATGGGACTCGGCGAGGCCGTCGACCAGCCGATCGAGGACCGGCATGTTGGCGGCCACCTCCGAACGGCGGGAGCCCGGCAGGAGCGCCACCCTCGGGGCGCCGTCGGGGAGCGGGAGCGCGGCGCGCTCGGCGGCGATCCGCTCGGGGGTCGGGGGCTCGTTCACCACCGGATGCCCGACGTAGCGGGCGGGCATCCCCCGGCTGCGGAACCAGTCCTCCTCGAACGGCAGGATGCACAGCACCTTCTCGGCGACCCGCCTGAACCGGCGCAGTCGCCAGGGCGCCCACGCCCAGAACTGCGGGGCGACGAACTGCACGTAGGGAGCGGAATGCCGCTTCGAGATCCGGGCGAGTCGGATGTTCGCGGACGGCGAGTCGACGCCGACGTGCAGGACCAGCCGGCGATCGCGCAGCCAGCGTTCCATCGCGGCGCGCTCCCGGAAGAGCATCCGGGCCCGGGCGAGGCCGCCGAGCCCCATCGCCCCATCCTCCGCGGTCGAGGCCACGAGGGTCGCCCCCGCCGCGGCCATCCGCGGCCCCCCCCACGCCACGACCTCGAGATCGGGCCGGGCCGCGCGGAGGCCTTCGATCAACGGGGCCGCATGGGCGTCACCGCTGGGCTCGAAGGCGGTGAAGAGGACCACGGGTTGTGCCATTCCATCGGACATCCTCCGCAAACGGTACCAGCCCGATGGCTCTCGGGTATGCTCTGGTCCCTCGAAACCGCCCTCCCCCGCCGAAGGACCACCACCATGCTCAAGCGAACCCACATGTGCGGCGCCCTGCGCGCCGAGGACCAGGGACGGGACGTCGTCGTGTGCGGCTGGGTCAACACCTACCGTGACCACTCCAGCGGCCTGGTCTTCATCGACCTGCGGGACCGCGAGGGACTCGTCCAGGTGGTCTTCGACGCCGACGACAGCGAGGCGGGTGCGATGGAGGTCGGGCGCGCCCTGCGCCGGGAGGACGTGGTGGCGATCTCGGGCGCCGTCCGGGCCCGGGCGGGCGGGGCCAACCCGAAGCTCGCGACCGGGGAGATCGAGGTCGTCGCCCGCAGCGTCGAGCTGCTGGCGAAGACCGAGCCGCCCCCGATCCTCCCCGACGACCACGAGGCGGACAGGATCTCCGAGGAGAACCGGCTGAAGCACCGCTACATCGACCTCCGCCGACCACGGATGCAGTCGATCCTCCGGACCCGCTCGGAGGTGACCAAGCTCGCCCGCGACTACTTCATGGACCACGGGTTCCTGGAGATCGAGACCCCCCTGCTGATCAAGACCACCCCCGAGGGGGCGCGGGACTTCATCGTCCCCGCCCGCCTGCACCCGGGGATGTGGTACGCACTGCCCCAGAGCCCCCAGCTGTTCAAGCAGATCCTGATGGTCGCGGGATGCGACCGCTACATCCAGATCTGCAAGTGCCTGCGCGACGAGGACCCGCGCGCGGACCGGCAGGCGGAGTTCACCCAGATCGACCTCGAGATGTCGTTCGTCGACCGGGACGACGTGATCGAGATGATGAGCGGCTTCGCCCGGCGGCTCTGGAAGGAGCTGCTGGACGTCGAGATCGGCGAGATCCCGACCATGACCTACGCGGAGGCGATGGAACGCTACGGGATCGACCGCCCCGACACCCGCTACGGGCTGGAACTCCAGGACGTCTCGGAGCTCTGCGGCCGGACCGACTTCCGCGTCTTCAAGGACGCGCTCGCCGCGGAGCACGGATGCGTGAAGGCGATCCGGGTGCCCGGGGCGGCGGAGAAGTTCTCCCGCAAGGTGACCGACGGCTACACCGAGTTCGTGCGCGACTTCGGGGCGGGGGGCGCCCCCACCACCAAGCTCACCGCCAACGGGTTCGAGACCGGAGTGGCGAAGTTCCTCGAGCCGATCGCGGACGAGCTCGTCACGGAACTCGGCCTCGAGGCGGGGGACGCGGTGGTCTTCGCCTCCGACACCCGGACGATCGCCACCCGCGCCCTCGGCGAACTGCGCCAGAAGATCGCGCAGGACCTCGACCTGGTCCCCGAGGGCTGCTGGAACTTCGTCTGGGTCATCGACTTCCCGATGTTCGAGCGCGACGAGGAGAAGGGGCGGTGGGTGGCCCTGCACCACCCGTTCACCAGCCCGAACCCCGACCAGTTCGACATCCTCGAGAGCGACCCCGGCGGCTGCCTCTCGGCGGGCTACGACCTGGTCCTCAACGGCTCGGAGATCGGCGGCGGCTCGATCCGTATCCACGACCAGGCGGTCCAGGAGACGGTCTTCAAGCTGCTCGGACTGACCCAGGCCGACGCGGAGATGAAGTTCGGCTTCCTGCTCTCCGCCCTCCGTCACGGCGCCCCCCCCCACGGCGGCATCGCCTTCGGGCTGGACCGGCTGGTGATGCACCTGGTGGGCACCGACAACATCCGCGACGTGATCGCGTTCCCCAAGACCCAGTCCGGCGGCGACCTGATGACCGACGCCCCCGGGCCGGTCGACGAGGAGCAGCTGGTCGAGACCCACGTGCGCTCCACCGCCGAGCCCCCGGCCTGATCGGGTCCCTCCCTCGAGGGCACCGCCCCGGGTTTGCCCCGCGGCCGGTCCGCCCGTAGCCTCTTGTCCATGAAGAAGGACACCCTGATCACCGTACTGATCCTCGCCGGGCTGGTTCTCGGCGCGATCCTCGGCCAGATCCTCCACGTGAACCTCGCGGAGGGCGAGGCACTCAACTCGATCTGGATGGACCTCGGCGACATCGTCCTGATCCGCCCGCTCAAGCTGATGGTGATCCCGCTGGTCTTCCTCAGCGTGGTGGTCGGCGTGACGTCGATCGGCGATCCCTCCAAGCTCGGGCTGGTCGGCGGCTCGACCCTGGTCTACTACCTCTCGACGATGCTGCTGGCGGTGGTCCTCGGGACCGCGCTGGTCTCGACCATCACTCCCGGCGACACCCTCACCCCGGACCAGCAGCTGGAACTGCGGGAGTCGGGCGAGAGCGAGTACCAGCAACAGGGGAAGATCCAGACCGCCTCCAGCGACGCGGAGGAACGGGGACTCGGGGGCGCGTGGTTCAACATCCTCGAGCAGGTGATCCCGACGAACTTCTTCGGCGAGCTGGTCAACGGGCGGACCCTCGGGGTGATCGTCTTCGCCCTGCTCCTCGGGCTGGCCCTTGCGGCCTGCGGGCCGACGGGGGAACCGGCGGTCCGGGTCTTCGAGTCGCTCTTCCAGGGGATGATGCGGCTGGTGCTCTGGATCCTCTGGCTCACGCCGGCGGGGGTCTTCTTCCTGGTCACCGGCACGGTGGGGCGGATCGGGTTCGAGTCGCTGATCGGGCCGCTGGGCGGGTACATGAGCACCGTCCTGATCGGCCTCGGCATCCACGGGCTGATCGTGCTGCCGCTGATCCTCTGGATCCTGGGCCGCACCAACCCGTATCGCTTCATGTTCAGGATGCGAAAGGCCCTGCTCACCGCGTTCGGCACCGACTCCAGTTCCGCGACCCTCCCGGTCACGATCGAGACCGCGATCGACGAGGGCGGCTGCTCGAAGCGATCCGCGAACTTCGTGCTTCCCCTCGGGGCCACGGTGAACATGGACGGGACCGCGCTCTACGAGGCGGTGGCGGTGGTCTTCCTCTTCCAGCTGTACGGGATCGAGCTCGAGTTCGCGGAGCTGATGATCGTGGTGATCACCGCGACCCTGGCCGCGGTGGGCGCCGCGGGCATCCCCTCCGCGGGCCTGATCACCATGGTGATCGTGATCGGGGCGGTCAACACCAGCCTCGCGGGACGAGGCATCCAGGAGCTCCCGCTCAGCGCGGTGGGCGTGATCTACGGGGTGGACCGGCTGCTGGACATGTGCCGGACGGTGGTGAACGTCTGGGGCGACGCCACCGGGGCGAAGATCATCACCCGGCTGGCCCCGGACCCCGACCCCGGTTGACCGGGAGGAGGCGGGTCAGTGGACGCCCTGCTCGGCGAGCCAGCGTTCGCAGTCGATGGCCGCGGCGCATCCCATCCCCGCGGCGGTGATCGCCTGTCGGTATTCCGCGTCGGCGACGTCGCCCGCGGCGAAGATCCCCTCCAGGTTCGTGGAGGAGCCCCGGGATTCGAGCACCACGTAGCCGGAATCGTCCAGCTCCACGCCGGAGTCCCGCAGGAAGTCGGTGGCGGGGCTGTGCCCGATCGCGATGAAGAGCCCGGTGACCGGAAGGCGTGAATGCTCGCCGGTCACGGTGTCCTCGAGCTCGAGCGCCTCGATGGTCGACTCGCCGAGGACGTCGGCCACCTGCTTGTTCCAGTGGACCTCGATGTTCGGCGCGTCGAGCACCCGCTGCGCCATGGTCTTGGAGGCGCGGAACTCGTCGCGTCGGTGGATCACGTGGACCGTGGAGGCGAACTTGGCGAGGTAGCTGGCCTCCTCCATCGCGGTGTCCCCCCCGCCGACCACCGCCAGGGGCTGGTCGCGGAACATCGGCAGCGCACCGTCGCAGACCGCGCAGGCGCTGACCCCGCCCCCGGAGGTGGCGAGGCGCAGCTCGTTGTCGAGCCCGAGCCAGTTCGCGGTGGCCCCGGTCGCGATGATCACCGAACGGGTCCGCACCGTGCCGCCATCGGAGAGCTCGAGGGTGAAGGGCCGCTCGGAGAACCCGCAGCCGACCACGTCCTTGCCCACGACGCGGGTGCCGAAGCGCTCCGCCTGCTTCTGGAAGAGGTCCATCATCTCCGGACCGGTGACGCCCTCGGGGAACCCGGGGTAGTTCTCCACGTCGGTGGTGAGCATCAGCTGCCCGCCGGGAAGCACCGGCGCGGGATTCTGCCTGGGGACCCCGATCAGGCAGAGGGGGGAGAGGTCCGCGCGGGCGCAGTAGATGGCGGCGGTCCAGCCGGCGGGGCCGGAGCCGATGATCACGACGTTTTCAATTGAGTCGGCGGACATCTTGGTTCCTTGGTCTGTGGGTTCACTGGACGATCTTGCCCTGTTCACGGGCGAGCTGCCGGGTGGGTGGCCACAGCAGCAGGTCCCCGATCGCACCGTTGTCGGAGACTTCCTTGCCCCGATCGTCGATGTGGTTGCGACCGAGGGTGTAGAGCAGGCAGCCGTCGACGAACAGCTGCCCGTAGCGGACCGTCTCGATGGTGGTTCGCGAGCGGAGCAGGGTGTAGACCAGGCCACCGTAGTCCATGTTGTAGGGGTCGAAGTCGAAGCGCTTCATCGCGTAGCTGGGCGCGACCGGCGAGAGGTCGACCGGCCACTTCCCGTACTGGGTGAAGTAGCCGCACAGCCCCGCGCTGTAGATCGTCCCGTTGATGTCCGAGACCAGCCGCTCGCGGGCGAAGAACACCTCCTCGAGGTCCTGGACCGCGAGCCGGATGGCCGCGTAGCGGACCTCGTTGAGCCCCGAATACACGTTGGGGATGTCCATGGTCGCCGCGAACTGCCGCATCCTCCACCGACGCCACCAGTCGTCGTAGACGTCCTCGAGCTTCTCCTGGGAGAGGTCCAGCGCGCCGTGGTAGCTGGCCAGACGGCCCCACTGCTTGCGGGAACCGAAGAGACCGAGGGGGGACTGCCGCGCCTGCAGGCTGCCGAAGACCTCGGCGAACTTGGCCTCGTCGGCCTGCCCCTGGTCGTCGAAGACCGAATCCAGCAGGACCGAGATGTGGATGCGGTCGCCCTCCGGGAGCGCGAGGCGACGAAGTCGCTGGTCGTCGGTCGGCTTGAGGAACGGGTACTCCCGGGTGCCCAGCTGCTGGAACAGCTTGGTGGGGATCCGATCGAGGTACGCGTACATCGCGTCCCGGTGGGTGGAGAAGGCCGCCGAGAGGTTGTCCATGAACCAGAGCTTCTCCTCGAGCATCTCCTGCTCGCACCCCTGCCGGATGATCCGCAGGTAGGCGAGGCCGAACGTGAAGGCGGACTCGAATTCGCCCGCCTCCATCCTCCGGTAGAACTCCGCGGTCGCGTAGGCCACGATGGTGTCCATCGCATCGAGATACGGGAACTCGATCACCGTCAGGTCCCCGCCCGGGGCGACGTCGATCACCACCTCCCGCTGCTGCCAGGCCTCCGGGACCTGGGTGCGTCCGTAGCGCATCCCCAGGAGCGGACGGTTCTGCACCTCGGCGATCGCCTCCGCCATCCGCTCGTTGGAGGCGGCCCAGCCGGCCACCGCGTTCCAGCCCGGCATGCCCGGCCAGATGGTCGTGAGGTTGAAGTCGTCGCTCACCGGCACGGGGGGCGGGGTCATCGCGAGGTAGGCCTCCACCAGCGGGGTTATGCTCAGGCCGGACTCGGAGGCCCGGTCCTTGGAGCCCGAGACGCTGGTGTTCGTGAAGAGGCGCTCGTTGAGCTTGCGCTCGAGCTCGGGCGCATCCGCGGCGACGTACTGGGCCGCGAGCAGCACCGTACCGAGGCCGGTGAGCAGGCGGCGGGTCCTGGAGGGGCGGGCGTGGGTCTGGGGCATGCGGAGGCTCCGATGTCGGTGCAGGGACATTGGTTGAAACCACAAATGTAGCAGGATCCAGCGCTCAACGGAGACCGCCGGGTCCCGTAGAATAGCCCCCCAGGAAGGCCCCGACGATGAAGCACCGAAGCATCCCAGAGCGCGTGAACGTCCTGCTCGTGGGCACTGGAGGCAGGGAACATGCCCTGGCCCGGCGCCTGGTCGATTCCCCCCGGCTGGGCACCCTCTGGGTCCAGGCGGGTGCCAACGCCGGCCTCGCCGAGCTGGGCCGGACCTGCCCGGAGGCGATCCCGGACCGGCTGGGGTCCAACGAACGCTTTCGCCTGAGGAAGTTCCTCGACGAGCAGGAGGTCCAGCTGGTGGTGGTGGGCCCCGAAGCCCCCCTGGCCAACGGGATCGCCGACGAGCTCGCGACCGACGGTCGGCTGGTCTTCGGCCCCGGGGCGGCGGGAGCCCGCCTGGAGGCCGACAAGGGCTACGCGAAGGACCTGATGCGATCCGCCGCGGTCCCCACCGCGGAGGGGCGCAGCTTCACCGACCACGAGCAGGCCCGCACCTACATCGAACGGCGCGGGGATCGCTGCGTGGTCAAGGCCGCCGGCCTCGCCGCGGGCAAGGGCGTGGTGGTCTGCGACGATGCTGAACAGGGCCTCGCCGCGGTGGACCTCATCATGGGCGATCGCGGGTTCGGGGCCGCCGGGGAGACCGTGGTGGTCGAGGAACGGCTCGAGGGACAGGAGGTCAGCGTGCTGGCGCTGGTCGACGGCCGGACGATCTCGGTGCTCGATCCCTGCCAGGACCACAAGCAGGTCGGCGAGGGGGACGTGGGGCCGAACACCGGGGGGATGGGCGCCTACTGCCCGACGCCCCTGGCCACGGCACCGCTGATGCAGCAGGTCCACCGCGACATCCTGGTGCCCACCGTCGACGCCCTGCGGCGGGACGGGGTGGAGTTCCGGGGCGTGCTCTACGCGGGCCTGATGCTGACCCCGTCCGGCCCCAAGGTCCTCGAGTTCAACGTGCGCTTCGGGGATCCGGAATGCCAGCCGCTGATGACCCGCCTCCGGGGGGACCTCCTCGAGCTCCTGTGGAGGACCGCGGCGGGGACCCTGGAGGACGCGGTCTTCGAGTTCGACGAGCGGACCGCCTGCACGGTGGTGCTCTGCTCCGAAGGCTACCCCGGGACCTATCCCAAGGGCGTCCCGATCGAGGGCATCGAGCGGGCGGAACGACTGGACGGGGTCACGATCTTCCATGCGGGCACCACCCGGGACGAACAGGGGCGCCTGGTCACCAGCGGTGGGCGGGTCCTCGGGGTCACGGCGCTGGCGGACGATCTTCGAGCGGCCCGGGACCTCGCCAACCGGGCCTGCGACCTCATCGAGTTCGAGGGGGCGTTCCACCGACGGGACATCGGCTCCCGGGTGCTGGTCCCCACCTCCTGACCGGGGCGGGGCCGACGCCTACGGCTCG
>MDTG01387473.1_pt1 | contig 14315 bp, 14 predicted proteins | sample 811421 | NCBI WGS metagenome assembly MDTG01 (sample SAMN05326645, study PRJNA326480) | marine metagenome | isolation source: seawater | place: Pacific Ocean: South East | collected 2011
TAGGAACTGTCTTTTTACTTGACCTGTTATGAATATTGCTGGGACAGAGTCATAAAAACAATTTGAGATTGGAGTTAAAAAATTTTGTCCTCCTGGACCACTTGTTGCGATAGCAACACCTGGTAAATTTTTTACTTTGGAATAACCCTCAACTGCGAAACCTGCAGCTTGTTCGTGCATAATCGAAATATATTTTGTGTTTTTTATTCTGGTAAAAGCATCTATCAAATCACCATTTGCAGCACCATAAACTACGAACATTTTGTCTATTCCTTTATCTGCGAAAAACTTAATAATATAATCAGCTACTTTTAATTTCATAAATTTCTTAATTTAAAATTCGAATATTTATACATTAAAGTTATAACTTTAAAACCTTAATTTCGAATACAATAATTAATTTTATTGACATAATTTGTTAATATTTTAGTTTGGGTTTTAGTCAATATTACTCTTAATGTATATTTAAAAAAAACTTATATAATGAAAAAAAAATGAAAAAACTTTTAAGTTTTTTAATACACTCAAAAAACGATAATTATCATATTGATTTACATTATAGAATGCAAAAAGCTTTAGATTCTAATCTATACTTTATTAATAAGTTAGGACTAAAATACTCGAAATTATTTGAGTTTATTTATGTTGACTGGGGTAGTGAAAAAAAATTATCGGAAATTTTGTATGTAAATAAAAACTTCAAAAATTCAGTAAAATTTATAAATGTTAAAAAAAAAATAACTGAAAAATATTCAAAAGATTTTGCTAATCTATTCAATCCAAATATTTCTTATAATGTGGGAATTTTACAATCAAAGGCAAAATTTATTTTAGCAACCGGATGTGATCAGTTTTTTAATAAGCCTAATTTAGAAAATCTAATAAATTATTTTTCTAAAGAAAAAATAAATAACAAAAAAATTTATTTTTTACCCAGAAAGATAATTAGTAAAAATACTTATTTAAAAAATTTTGATAATAATTATTACGAAAAATTTTTAGATGAATTAAATTCTTCTAATTTTAAGTATAAAACTCATACTTTTTATGAAGGTGGCGGTTTTTCTACTGTATTCTCAAAGAAAAACTTTTTAAAATTAAAGGGATATAGTGAAAAACTAAAGCCAGGTGAGGGCTTAGATGTAGACATTTCATTGAGATCAAGTCTATTCAACTCGAAAAGAATTAACTTGGAAAATTTTGGAATTTATATGTATAAATTTCCACCTTTACCAGGATCAAATAGAGATAGGCTTCTGTACAAACAAACCTATAGACAAAAATTCATAACAAAATCCAAGGATTTAGTGGTTAATAAGAATGACTGGGGGCTCAAAAGTTTAAAATTAAATGCCACAAAGCCAAAAAAAATATCCTCGAATTACTTAAATTACAACAAGTTTAGAGGGCAGATATTAATTAAAGAAGAATTAAAAGCGACTGATATTTTGAAAAATATCCTAAGACTTAATAATATTAATTTAAATTTATTTTTTGATTTAAAAAATATTTTTTTAATTTTGTTATTATCTAATAAAGAGAAAATTAATAATTTAGTTGAATTTGGATTCAGTAAAAAATATAGATTAGGTTTAATCGGGAATATCCATGATAGCTTAAAAATTACTGCGTTTGACTATGATCCGAAAAACTTTACAAATAAAAATCATTTTAATTTAAATGATGATATTCTTATGTTCAGTGAAAAAAATTATAGTATATTTTGCCCATTAATTTCTACGAAGTTAGAATATTTTTATAATTCGCTTAAAGATATTTTTAAAGATACAAAATCTAACTTGTTAATTATTAATTATCAAAACAACAAATATTGTAAACGTTTTATTAGAGACTTATTTAAAAAAAAATGGGCTTTAAATAATTTTAAATATATAATTGTTTTTGAGGGAACAAATAATCATAAGTTAAAAATAGAGAAATATAAATATGATTTTAAATTAATAAGTTTAAACAAAAGAAATTATTTAATTAAAAACTTAAAGCTTTGTGAAGATAAATCTAATATTTCTCCTAAAAGTAAGTATAAGAATACTTATTTCTTCAAAATATTTGTAGTAAGTTATATTCAAAAAAAATTTAGTTTATTTTTTAGAAAATTAAGATCTATAATTTATTCTTTTATTTAAAATATTAATTTAGAAGATATTTTTTAAAAACCTCAAGTGATCTTTTTTTTTTAAAATTGTACAATTTAGTAGGTTTGGTTTTTGTTGTTGGATATGTAAGTTGACCAAATGACTCAAAATATAAATTTCCAAAAGTCGTTTTTTTCTTTAATCGTTTAGACACTTCTTTTAATGAAACCATGTTTTCTCTAAATAAATTATGAACTCCATAAGATTTTTTTTTTAGAGATATTTTAATAAATTCTACAATTTCATCAAAATCCGTTAATGAAAATTTACTCGTTTCTGTATATTTTATTTTTGGATTTTTATTATAAATAAAACTTTTCAAATCTGATTTTCTCATAAATTTTTTTGGACCAACAATATTGCTCAATCTTAATACTAAAGAATTTTTTTTTTTTAGACAAACCTTTTCACATTTATATTTTGAGAGTGCATACATCTTTAATTGTTTTTTATTTTTAAAATGTTCAAATTTTCTATGATATTTCAAGAAATTAATGCCTAAACTGGATATAAAAATAATTTTTTCGCATTTAAGAGAGATAAGTTTTTTTACATGACTGTATGACTCATCGTAACCTGATTTAAGACTTCCTGTATAAAATCCACAAATTATAATTAAATCCCATCTCCTTTTTAGATAAGTCAAATTTTTTTTTTTTCTAAGATATTTTGTAGCAGAAAATTTATTTTTTAAATACTTGCCTAAACCAGAGGAAGTGCCAGAAACTAAAATATTTTTCATTTTTTTTCAAAACGTAAGGTATTCAATAAATTAAGTAAAGACTCGTTTGCTTTTATCTTTGGTCTCCAATTTGTATCTTTCATAAATTTTTTACTTGAAGCTATTTGCAATGTCACATCCTTTGGTCGGACAAGATTTTTACTTAATTTTGATTTTACTTTCTTTTTTGAATTTTTTATTAAAAATTTAAGTACTTGTTTTACTGACATTACATCTTTTCCAGAAATATTATATATTTCACCAATTTTCCCCTTTTTAGCTGCTAACCAATACGCCTCAAGTGCATCTTTAGTATCTATTAAAGTTCTAATACTATTGAGATTTCCATGCGTTAATATTTTTTTTTTTCCTTTTTCAATATCTACAATTTGTTTTGCAAAACTGGATTGAAACAAGTTAAATCTTCTAGCATTAGTATATGAAAACATTCTAGTTATAATAATATTTAATTTATAAGCTTTATAATAAACTTGAGAAGTTAAATCCTGAAAGCATTTTGACAAAGCATAGGGACTGACTGGTTGCATTAGTAAATTTTCTTTAATTGGTATTTGATTTTTTTTTACATCTCCGTAAACTTCTGAAGTACTACAAATAATTATTAAAGGATTTATTTTTAATTTTTTAACAGCTTCTAAAAGATTAATTGTTATTTTATAATTATTTTCAATTATTTCAGTTGGGTTTAAAAAAGATTTTCTAACATCTGCATAAGATGCAAGATGATATATTAGATCGGGTCTGTTTACTTCTAGAAATTTTTTTAATTTAGAGTAATTTCTTAAATCTAATTTTTCAATTTTAGCAATTTTCTCTAGTTTTTTTTTAATTTTAAATGAATTTCTTCGAGTTGTTCCAAAAATTTTTATGCTTTTATCTTTTTTTTTTATATACTCAGCGAGGTAACTGCCACCAGATCCAGAGATTCCAGTGATAAAACATTTTTTAAATTTTCTATTTTTTGTTAACATTCTAATATATATTTATTACTATTTTGCCGTTAATCGATACATAATTTAGAAATAAGTGAGGAAAAATCCTCAGTTTTTACTTTTTTAATGGAACTTTCATATTTTTTGCTATTTTCATCTTTAGTATAATTTTCATCATCATAAAATATTATATTCTCATTTAATAGTTTCAAAAAATAATTATCTCCATGTTTTTCTTTACTTAGAGATTTCAGGCAATAAATCTTTATATTTTTGCAATTTTCCAAATATTTTAACGCTGATGATACTGGTCCAAATGCAACTTTATGATTACAACTTATTTTTGTAATACTATCATTAGCGTCGATTGTGCCAATACTTAAAATATTCCCGATTTTTTGCTTAAGTTTTTCCTCAAATATTATCTTATTTTCTTTTAATGTTCTTGGGTGATGTTTTATATTTAGTTTAGTTATTGAGAATTCTTCACTTTTGATCTTTTTAACAAAATTACTAACCTTATCTACTACATTACTCATCATTGAAATGGTATTGTCAGAGTTATTAAAAGGTTGAACAAAAATTTTTCCTGTGCTTAAAAATAATATATGATCTTTTTTAAAATCCTTACAAATACATTTTGCTAGTTTACTGCATAAATAAACTTTTCCATTATTGTACCATTTATCCCAAAAATAAAATGAACTAAAAAAAAACGTGATTTTGTGATCAAATTTTTGACTTTCAGAGCCTAAATTTAGATCTAGGCTATTATAATTGAAATTTCTTCTGTAAAAGATCTGGGATATAAGGCGCCTATCAATTATTAGATCTAAGGCTCTTTTTTTAACATTTTGTATTTTTGTTAATATACTATTTTTCTTTGTTTTCTTTTCATTCTTCTCTCTTAATTTGTGCATTGACTTAACCAAAGTATAAATATCTTTTCCATTCAATAATTCTTTAAAATTTTGTACGGGCATTGTTATTACGTCATGGCTAATACCTATTTGAATACACTCTTTTTTTAAAAAAGTTTCTAAGATAATTCTTTGCCAAATGAAAAATTTGTTATCGGAAATACAAGATGAAAAATCATTAAAATTTATTTTTTTTTTCAATTTTTTGAGGAAAAAATGAGTATTTATTATGTTATATATGTTTCTATTCAATCCTTTAGAATAAAAGGGAACTACAAAAAATTTATCTATAGAAACACTATTCAAAAATTTTTTAATCTTTTCTTTTTTGTCAATATCAATTAAATAATTACTTATAACTAATGTTATATCAAATTTATTACTAAGTTTTCTGAAGTCATCTTCATATTGTTTTAGCACATAGCTATTTTGAATACAGATAAGTAATTTTTTTTTCATTCAAACTCTGATATTAGGAGTGTTAAAAAAAAGCCTCTTGATAATTCAAAAAATTTAGTTTTAAGTGCTAAATTGTATTTATTCATTTGAAAGTTAAAAAATTTATATATACGATTTCAATAGATGTACAACTTAAAACACAAATTGCTCAATATAAAAAAAATCTCTTCAAAACATATTGATCATGGCTTACTCGAATTTGATGTGAAAATTAGTGCATATTTCAAAGAATATGTTAGAAAAAAAAATAAATTTCAGAAAAATTAAATCTAGATTTATTTAATTTTAACAAGTTTGGTATTAATGCTTAAAGAAAATTTTCAATATTTAAACAAAATTTTAAATAAAAAACAATATGTTTATTTATATATCTATTTTATTTTTTCAATTTTTATTGGGATCTTAGAAACTATAGGCATAGGAATTTTGCCTGCTTTTTTCTCTATTTTAATCGATAAAAACATATTAATAAATAAATTTGATTTCAATGACAACGTACAAAATATTATTATAAATCTTTTAGATAAAGATAACTTAATAATGTATCTATGTATTTGTATCGTTATCTTTTTTATATTTAAGTCAATAATTTTGTTTTTTTTTGGATTTTTTGATGCCAAACTTGCTCGTGACTTTAAAGTAAGTATCAGTTCACAACTTTTTAAAATTTATATTAATAAAAACTATTTATTTCACTCTATTAATAACCCAATAATTTTAGGAAGAAATATATCCTCAGAGGTTAATACTACTGTTGCGCATATGAAATCATTTTTAATTATAATAAAAGAGTCTATTCAACTAATTTTAATTTTTTCATTATTGTTGTTTGCTAACCTAAAGGTCACAACATCAATATTTGCACTTTTTTTATTATTAAGCATTATTTATATAAAATTTCTGGGAAAAAAAATGAAACAGAAATCGGAAATAGCTTTTTATGAAAGAGGACACAAAAGTAAAATCATACACCAAATTCTTAATGCGATAATTGAGGTAAAAATATATAATAGAGAAAACTTTATAATAAAAAAATTTACCGATTCAATTAAAAAAGAATTTCAATCTAAAATGTTTTTGGACATAGTGAGTAAAATTCCTAAAATTTTTATTGAAATTTTTATAGTCTTATTAGTTTGCTTCACCATCGTTCTTTGTGTAAGATTAGGATTTAATATTGAAACAATTATCTCAATTATTGCTTTATACTTTTTTGCTGCACTGAGGGCATACCCAGCATTTAATTCTTTTTTGCAACAAAAAATGGCATTAATAAACGGAAGAATATCAATTGAAAAATTGGCAAATGAGTTTGAAAAATCTAAATTAAACTCTGATAATCAGAAAGTTAAAAGTTCAATATCTGATTTTGATAGCTCAATTGAATTTCAAAATGTTAGTTTTAATTATCCTAATCGTGAAAAAACATTAAATGATATAAATCTCAAAATTTCGAAAAATACTATAATTGGAATTAAAGGTGAAACCGGATCTGGAAAAAGTACAATAATAAAACTTATGATGGGCCTATTAAAGCCTGAGTCGGGAAAAATTTTAATTGATGGAAAAGAATTAAGCATTACAGAGGATAGCTTAAGAGATAAAATTTCATACGTGCCTCAAAATTTTTATATTCTGGATGATACAATTCTAGAAAATATAGTTTTTAGTGAAGAAAAAAATAAACCTGATTACAAAAAAATCTCTAAAGCAACACAATTAAGCCAATTAGATGAGGTAATAAATTCATTACCAAACGGTATAAATACAATTGTAGGATCAACTGGAAAACTTTTATCGGGTGGACAGGCCCAACGTTTGGCTTTAGCTAGAGCACTTTACCAAGAAAGAGAAATTCTTATTTTAGATGAAGCTTTAAACGCGTTAGATAGTAATACTGAAAAATTAGTAATTAAAAATCTTTCAAATTTAAAAAAAGCCAAAACAATTATTATAATTTCTCATAATCATGATATTTTAAAATTTTGCGATCAAACAATCGAAATATAAAAGTGGTTAAATGAATAAACCTTAACATCTTTATAATCATACCAACATGGTTGTAAAAAATTATTCAAATTATTCTTTAAACCTTATTTCAATTTTAAAATAAGTGTAAAATTTAGAAGCCACTGGATTTAGAAGGTTACGAGGTAAATAGACATTATTTTTAAGTAATAAATAACTTTTACAGATGTGCAAAAAAAATATATATGATAATTGTTGATGTCTAAATTAAACCATAAAGATCTGTATTTAGAGAAAATATCCTCAAAACATATAGATGAGGGATGGTTAGAATGGTTAAACAGCGCAAGCAATCAGAGAGAGACTTTAAACAGACCACCTCATAAATATAATAGAAAACAGTTATACAAGTATTTGAAAGATCTAAAAAAAAAAAAAGATCTTATGTTTGCGGTAAGGATAAAAAAAAATAATACTTATGTTGGAAATTTAAGAATATCAGATATTGATAACTATAATAAAAACTGTGTTTATGGGAGATTGCTGGGAAATACAAAATATAGAGGAAAAGGATTTGGGCTTTTATTTCTCTATAAAATTTGTGAAATAGCTTTTGAAAAATTAAAAATGAATAAAATTTTTACGCACGTCTATGCTGATAATTATAGAGCAGTAGCTAATAATTTAAAATTTGGAATGAGAATAGGTGGTTATTTTAAAAGTCATTTCCGAAAAAAAAATCGTTTCAAAGATGTCTACTTTATTGAGCTGACAAAAGAAGAATTTAAAAAAATAAAGAAAAACTTTAAATAATATTTAAATAAAGTTAAATTATTTTAGAAAAATGAAAAATAAAAAATATTTGATAATTGTTGGTGCAAATGGTTATTTATCTCAATTTTTTTCAAAAAATTTGTGTAAAAAATTCAACTTGATTCTTTGGGATATTAAATTTGATAAAAAATTTTTAACAAACATCAAGAAATTAGCAAAAAAAAACAATTCTTTAGTTATGGCAAGAAATGTAAACAATACTAACCTTATTGAAATCAAAAAAGCTATAAAAATAATAAATAATAAAAAAATAAAAATTTATGGGTTAATTAATTGCGCTGGCATCAATCCTCAACCAAACGTAAAAAATCCTGATTATTTCAAAAATTATAAATCATTTATAAATATGTGGGACAATGAAATCAATATAAGTTTAAAAGGTTATATGTTACTGATTTATGAAATTTCAAAAATATTACAAAAAACTAAAAGCTCTACTATAATTAACTTTTCATCAGATCTTGGAATTATTTCTCCTAATCAAAATATCTATTCTAGTAACTCTGTTAAGCCTCTTGTTTATTCAGTTTCTAAACATGGAATAATTGGAATGACTAAATACTTTGCAACTTTATTTTCAAAAAAAGGAATAAGAGTTAATTCAATTTGTTTTGGTGGTGTATACAATAGAAATTTTGATAAAAAATTTATTAATAAACTATCTAAACTTATACCAATGGAACGTATGTGCAATATTGAGGAAATAATATCTCCAATTAACTTTTTATTAGATGATAAAAATTCATATATGACTGGCCATTCACTTGTAATCGATGGTGGTAGAACAATTTGGTAATAAAATGATAATTGGAGAAGTTGGGTTAAATCATTTAGGTAATGAAGAGTATGCAAACGAATATATTGATTTTCATCAAAACAATAATTTTGAATGCTTAAGTTTTCAAATCAGAGAGAATAAATTTTATCAGTCAAATGAAACACAACATTTAAAACTTAGCGAGTCATTTTATAAAAAGGTTGCTGATGAATATTCCAACAATAAAAAGAAAAAGGTAGGGTTATCAGTAACTAATCTAGACACTATTGAAAATATTATTGATTTAAATTTTAATTTTTATAAAATTTTAAGTATTGCCGCTAATGACTTTGAGTTAATAGACACACTAATTAATAAGACCAATGCAAATATTTATATTTCTTTAGGGGCCCTCAATATTGAGGAAATTAATAAAATTATTGATAAATACATTAAAAATAGTCGAGTTAAATTTAATTATACTCAATTAAGTTATAATAGTGAAAATATAAACTTTTTAAATCTAATTGAATTTGCTGCTAAATATAAGAATAGATTTTCATACGGTCATCATTACATAAATGATCTTCCAATTATATTGTCTAAATCTATTATAAACTGTGATACTTTTATATATTTAAAGGGGTTAAAAAAAGTAAAACATCCTGATGAAATGCATGCTATTAACTTTGAAGAATTTTCTAAATTATTAATTAAAATAAATGAAATTAACAAAATACTTGGTATAAAAGGTAAATTATTTTCTAAAAATGACATCCCTGATCAAATATAAAAATGAAACCTAAAAAATCGATTATCATTGCAGGAAGTAGAGGTATAGGTAAAGGTATTTCACAACATTTAAAAAGTATTTCGAAAGAAACGATAGCGTTATCATCAAAAGAGTTTGACACATCAAAAATAGATCATGCTGAAAAATTTATAAAGAAATATAAAAGTGCTGATGTTCTCGTATTAAACACTGGTGGCCCACCTTCAATAGATTTTTATAAGATTAGTAATAATGATTGGTTAAATTATTTTAATCAATTATTTTTGAGTTTTACGATTGTCTTAAGAGATTTTAAGATTAATAAAAATGGTTTCATTTTTTTAGTTTCTTCTTATCATATAAGAGAAATTAACCCTGATTTAATTATTTCGAATAGTTTAAGAGTTGCATTCTGGTCGTTACTCAAGTCTCTAACTGATAAATACGCAAAAAAAAATATTACAACTATTAACATTGCTCCAGGTCCTATCAATACAGATAGAATAAGAAATTTAAATAATGATATTGAAAAAATTAAAAAAAATTTACCACTTAAAAGATTAGGAAAAACCAGTGAGATAGGTGAGCTTGTTAAAAATATTGTGCTGAAAGATATTAAATATATTAATGGTACTACTATTTTTTTTGATGGTGGAAAATCAAAAAATTTATTTTGATATAAAATTACACATTTTGAAATTTTTACTAAACAGTTTTTTTGTCGATAAAAGAATTAAAATCAGATACTTTTCTAAATACTGGGCTTACTAAATCTCCTTCTATATTTGATTTAATATCTAAATTAAGTTTAATAATTTTACTCAACATTTCCAGAGTCTCGTCAAAGGCTTTTAAAGTTTTATTTATATCACTTTTCTTATGCATAAAACTTAGAGAATGATACGCAGCCCACAAAATACCTCTTCTAAATAATTCTTGTTGAATAAATGTTTTAATCTCTAAGTTTTTAGAATTTTTAATATCCTTAATTGTAACAATGCTTCTACATGAATGACCCTCGCACTTAAGAAAATAGTCTAATTTATGATTTTTAATAATTTTGTTTAATTCATCTTTGTAGTATGACCCCACCATATTTAGATGCTTTGGAACTTTTTCTTTAATCAACTTTTTTATACATGCTTTCGCAGCTGCAAGACCCAAACACTCACCACCATAGGTAAAAGAAAAGAAAACATCATCTCCTAATAAAGACATATACTCTTTTTTCCCCACAATAGCTGATAATGGAATACCATTGCTAATTCCTTTTGCCAGTGCCGTTAGATCAGGTGTAACATTATAGTATTCTTGTGCACCGCCAATGGCGTATCTAAATCCTGTTACCACTTCATCGAAAATTAATAATGCATTGTTTTGATTGCAGACATCTTTAACTTTATGCAAAAAATTATTTTTTTTACAGATATTATTTGTTTTACATATTTTATAATTACAAATTTTATTTTGACAGGCCGGTTCAGGAACAGTAATTGGTTCCATTATTACACACGAAATTTCATTTTTATTCTTCTCAAAAATTTTTTCTAGACTACTAATGTTATTATACTCGAAACCATATACTAGCTTTTTGTTAAAATTAGGTATGCCATTTGATTTGTCTGTTGTTGCAATAAACCAGTCGTGCCAACCGTGATATCCACAAAAAGCTATTTTTTGTTTTCCAGTCACAGCCCGTGCAATTTTAATAGCAATAGTGGTTGCATCACCACCATTTTTTCCAAATCTCACCATTTCTGCACTTGGGATATATTTAACCAATAATTCTGCCACTTCAATTTCCAATTTATTCATAAGTGAAAAAGTTGAGCCAATTTGAAGTTGCTCTTTAACAGCCTTATTAATGTCTTTATCTGCATAGCCTAATATTAGTGGTTGGCATCCCATGACATAATCTATAAATTTATCATTATCCTCGTCCCAAACATTACATCCTTTTCCTTTTTTAAGATATTTGGGCGCAAAATTATTAGTGAATTGAGATGGTCCTTTGCTAAAAGTTTGACTACCACCAGGTATAATTTTAATAGCTTTTTCATATAATTTATTAGAATTTTTAATTTTTAATTTTTTCATTTTTTCATTTTTTCATTTTTTTTTATCATTTTAAATTTCCTTAATTGTTCAGGCGTATCGACTTCAATTAATTTTTTGGATATGTCTTTATCTAACAATATTGGAAATGTATTATTAAAAATCAACTCATTGTTAAGTTTTCCTAAAAAATTTACTTTAAATCCACAGATGTAATGGTGATGAGAATAAGCTAAAGGAAAATCTTGTCTTCTACAGAGGTTATTTTTGATAAATTGAAATGGTTTATTCTTTTTAATATACCAACAACTCAATGGGTTTGTTTTTACTTTTTTAAATGAACAGATTGATTTTAATCTTTTCTTGTTTACTATTTTTAAAGCCATTTTAAAATCTTTAATATTTTTATAAACTAAGGGTATATAAAACAACCAAATAAAAGTATTACTATGAAATTTCAACTTTTTGTTCATATCAACAAAAACTTCTTTTATACATGATGTGTCCTTAGCTAGTTTTTTTTGTCTATTAAAAAAATAAAAACTATATTTGGTTGCTAACTTTTTTAAATAAAGGTCGTCAGAGTTAACATAGACTTTATTAAACAATTTATTATCTTTTAAAAAATCAGCTGTATATTTAAATAAAAATCTATTTTTCAGAGGTAAAGATTTGCTATTTTTTCTCGCAGGTATTACGGCTATATGTTCATATTTGGTATTCATTAATTGTTATAATCTAAAATATATTTAACTTTTTTTTAAACCAATTATACTGTTTTTTAAAAATCTCTACTCCTTCATCATCACGAAATGCCTGAAAAATAATAATACCTTGATAATTATATTTTAAAAGTAAATCAAAAATTTTTAAAAAATCAGCATCTCCTGTACCTAATAATACAGAGGCGCCACCAATTAAGCGATCTTTTATATGTAAATCCGTGATTTTATCTCCATATGCTTGAAATTCTTTGACAGGGTCATAACCAAGTGCTGTACTGTTACCAATATCGTAGTTTACGGTAACATTTTTCGATCCAATTGAGTCAATTAATTTAGCAAATGATAAAGGAGGTAAATCTGTTTCAAGGGATATGTTTATTCCTGCATTTTCAGCTGTCCTAGTAACAAGTTTAATATTTTTAGTGAAGTTATTTATATCTATTTCATTTTGAAAACTTGATTGATCTACACACGGAATCACAATATCTTTTATATTTGTTAAAGAAGCTTTTTTTATCAAGTTGTTGAGAACTTCGAGACTTCTATCTGTAATATGCGTGTCCCGACTATGAATTGGAGCCTCCATAAAATAATCAGCACAAATGGAACGAACTTTTACACCACTTGACTTTTCTATTTTTTTAATTTCCTCAATGCCACCTTTTGATATTAGAGGGTTTTTTTCTAAATCATTATAATCAAGAATAAACTCTATAGAGTCTAGTCCAAGTTTTGATGCCAAAGCGAATTCATCCTTCCAATATCCCAGAGGGTGTGCCTGATATCTTCCTTGATATTTTGGCAATAGTCTTCCTTGCATTATACCAAATTTATTTTTCATATTGTCCAATATATAAATAGAGTTCAAGTAACAACAAATAAATAGGAAAGTTTTTTAAAATAAACAAATATCAATTTTATGAATTCTTATTTATATGTTCTCTCAATTTCTTAGCTATAGATTTTTCTGCCTCAATTATTCTTTTTTGGCCATCACCTAACGCCTTTTCAATTTTTCTAATCCCTCCAACGAGTTGTCTAAGTCCTGCTGGCTCAATTGAGGCTGCCTGATCAGATCCATACATAGCTCTACTTAAAGTTATATGGCGCTCTAAAGAGCTTATTCCAAAGGTTGCTGCTGCATAAGAAATAACTAGACCTGATTCGTGTCCACTATAACCTACATCACAACTAAATTTTTCTTTTAAAGTATTTATAACTCTAAGATTCGCATGCTCATCTTTCATTGGATATGTAGAAACTGAATGCATTAATTCAAATGGACATTTCGCTGATTTAAAAATATCAATTGCAGTTTTTATATCAGTGTAGTTTGACATTCCAGTTGAAATAAAAGTATGCTTTCCTTCATCTGCAATTTTTTCTAATAAATCTTTGTAAACAAGCATTGCTGAAGCAACTTTATTATAATTACAATTAAACTGTCTTAAGAATTCTTGACTATTAAGATCCCAGGCTGATGCGAACCACTCAATTCCTTTATCTTTACAATAAGAATTAATTTCATGATATTGATCAACATTAAATTCTAATGCTTTTTTTTGATCTCGCTGAGTGTTACCCCAAGGACTTTCACGTGGTGAGTCTAAAAATTCTTTTGAATAGACTTGATCCAAATCACGCTTTTGAAATTTAACTGCATCACAACCTGCATTTTCAGCTACATCAATAAGTTCCTTGCAGATTGACATATCGCCATTGTGATTTATTCCAATCTCAGCTGTTATAAAAATTGGTTTAATAAATTCTCCTTATTTAAATTACAGAAATTTTAAAAAATTAACCAATACTTTAACTTATATGTTGAAATAAAACTAGGCTTGCGATTAATCAAAAAGATAATTTGTATACTTCGGGATATATATAATTTCTACTTTTATAATTTTTATCTATATTAAAATTTTTTTCAGTGCATAAATCAAGCCAATTGAGCTATTAGTACTGGTCAGCTGCACGCATTACTGCGCTTCCACA
>MDTG01089842.1_pt1 | contig 14314 bp, 15 predicted proteins | sample 811421 | NCBI WGS metagenome assembly MDTG01 (sample SAMN05326645, study PRJNA326480) | marine metagenome | isolation source: seawater | place: Pacific Ocean: South East | collected 2011
AACTCGACCGAAAAGGATCGACGTTGTTTGCTCATTGAACACCTCGCTGATGGCGATTCTACCGCCTAACTTGGTGTCCGGGATTAGTAGACCACTACAGATTGGGCTCTAACCTTTTCAGGCTGTGCTGTTCAGCGCTGGCCATGTGTTTTCTCGTGCTCCAAATTGCGTTGTTCTGCGGCCCGCGCCTTCGATGCCAGTGAGCGACGGGGTGCCATTTCTTGTTCCAACCAGGGTTTCCTACACCTCGTAGATTCGCCCAGGCGGATCACTCTGACCTGGGTTCACTACAACGGGGGGAATAAAAATCACCTTGTGCAGAGAGCGCTCGGGGCCATAGGGCTGGTTTCGGAAATGTCCTCTGCGAAAGTGAGTGGCGACCGTTCTCCCAGACTCACCAAACGCCTGGCCGGCAGCGCTAGCAGCGAACTGGTGGCCGATCAAACGAATTTTCACGTACCCCTTGTTCGCAAGGGTCCGTTCCGCAGTCTTCCGCGTGCCAGGCTTTTCTGCACTTGTGGCTTGTTCAACCAGAGTGGTGTCTGCGCGATCATCCCACTGTTCGCGACTATCTTCCGGGGCTACACCAAGGTAGAGCAGGCAATTGACCACCAAGGCCAAGCCACGCTTCAGGAGCGGTAAATTTTGGCCAAGACGACTTATTGGACTTGGAATGGAAACCACCTCGCCATATTGCTCTTCAAGTCGCTGCTTCGTCTCAGCCATCTGGGCCAAGACTGACTCGTAGCGCTTTTCAATATCGGCGGCGGATTCTTCCAGCGCAGCAATGACTCCACGCTCTGGGTCTGAAAGGTTGATCGAACATCCAACCATCGGCTCGCCAGCTTCCTGAAGCCAAAAATGCCGATCGGCAAACTGTCCTTTGCGAGCAAAATCTACAACCAGTCTCGGAGGTTCACCTATGTGCGTTGCCCAGGTGACGAATGCACCTTCGATGACATCACCTTCGATGCTGAGGCCGGAGTCAGCCCCAAAGTGGAGATACAGCGCATCTGCCGGCCGAGGAATAGCTGACAGGGGGATAGTTTCGACATCGGTGTCGAGTAGGGCGGCAGTCAATCGTTTGTGGAAATCGAAAACAACCTTGCCTCCAGCAATGTAGCTGCTGAAGATCTGGATGTTCATAAGCTCCGCCTGACCCGGCCCGGGTCCTGGCTGAGGCCCAAGATTAGCCAGCTCATGCCGCACTGCGGGCAACAGTTCCTGCCGGATGTAGAGCGAACGCTCCTTGAATCCCAGCTTTGCTCGTGCATGGAATCGAGGCCCGATCTTCATGGCGAATGGTCGAGTGGCCTCATAACGAAGCGGCGCATACTGCGAAAGTGCGCTGGTAGTAACCGCGTGGCTCAAGATGGAATTCCTTGATTTGGTCAGGACATGCCCGGGGAAGAATTTTCGTCAATAAACTCAGCAGTAATGGTGCTGCCGTCCCTACCATCGTGTTCATGCATCATTTGGGGGCAGCGGGCACCTCAGACGTATCGCTTTCCACCTTGAGGCTTCAGGGGCTCGCCCTTGAAGACTGCTGGGCCATTGATTGTCATGGTCACCTTCTCACCTTGGCGCGTAAGCCATGGTGTGGCTTCTGACATCATCTTCGAGGTCGCACCACTAGGTTGAATCGTTACCTCATCGCCGTTGATCTCGATGATACCGAGCACATAGGTGTAGACCATGCTGCTGCCGAATCCAGCTTTGAATTCAAACGCGCACTCGACAACTTGAGGCCCGTACTCCATGCGCATCCGGGGCTTCAGCGATGCGACCGATACGGCGCCGTTGGCCACGGCGGAATACACGCTACAGACGAGAGCAACAGGACCACCCATCAGGTGAGAGATCTTCGGGTTGATATGAACCGACTCGGTTGCTGGTTCATCGACGCTAGCGGTTGTTACGTCGCCACAGTGCAAAACGTAGGGCGCCTTATCGAAGTCTCCAGATCGCTCAGGCGCTTGGATGATCGACATGCTGCCGTCAGGTCGAAGGATGCCGATGCGAAGGTCCAGGTCATCGTTATCACGACCGTCGCCGTTGTCGACCCAAGTAGCGCTTACCTTGATGAACTTCGGGGCATCATCTCCCTTAACCAAGCTGACTCGGTGCTTTTCTGTAGGCTTTGCCAGCGAGACGAACGATTTCTTGAGCTCTACCTTTGCCGGTGCCGGTGCCGGTGCCGGTGCCGGTGCCGGCGTAGGGGCTGGGGCTGGGGCGCTTGACGGCTCACTCTCGACCTCAATCCCGTACATCTGACACAAGCCCGCCAGACCGGATGCAAAGCCTTGCCAGACCGCTCGGGCTTTCCATTGGCCGTTTCGCGTGTAGAGCTCCAGCGCAATGATGCCTGACTCTTTATCGAATCCCGATGGTGCCAGCTCAATCATCTGATCACCGGCTTGGATGCTGGCGGTGAGCCCTTGAACTGCAGCAAAGCCGGAAGCCGCACCGTCTTGTGTGAGCGTGATGGCGATCTTGGTGATGTTTGCAGGGAGGGACGCGAGGTTGAACGCAACGCTGTGCGTCAGATCATTGCCGGAGGCCGTCGGCGGTGTGAAGGTGGCCGCACCGGAAGCGTGTGATGGCTGATTGAAGAAGACCATGCCCGTGTCATCAACAACCTTGCCGGTGTCAGTAACCAGAAAAGCAGTGAGGTTCACGTCAATGCTGTTTCCTGCCTGATGCTTTACCGTTACGCGGCCTGCGGCTGCGTTGAGGCTAGTGTTTTCGCCTTGTTTCAGTGTCTGTGTCATGTCGCTTCCTTGATCAAATTCAGACTTGGCTCAGGCCAGGATGGCACTGGTTGTTGGTTTGATGCGCACGCCTTCTTTCCACTGGTTCTTGGGTAGAGGGAGATTCAAACGGGAGCAGCTGAATACCCCTGCCAGGTTGATACCTGACAAGCCGGTGTAGGCGATACCACCGGAGTAACGGAGGTTGATTTCAAGTAGATGCGGCTTTCCGTCCGGTGCGTCTTTGGTTTGAACGCTGACGATACCGTCCAGCTTGAAGTGCTCAGCGGCGGCGATGGCCAGCTCAACAGCAGCACCGTCAATCTCAAACTCTTGATAGAGGCCCTTTTTGCGGCGCCCCACCCAGGACAGCGCTTTGCCGTCCTGCAGCACGATGTCAGTGGACACCTCGTCGCCGGAGAAGTAGGGCATTACCAGCTGCGGGCGATCCTTTTCCGATTGGGCAAACAGGTCACGGTAAACGCTGAATCGCACACGACGACTGTCGGGGAAAGCCAGGCAACGGAAGGGGTCCGACTCCTCATCGAACACCCAGAAGCCGGCACCGTAGATACCGGTTACCGGTTTGACGCATACGCGAGTGTCCGACTCCGATATCAGCTTGTCGTAAGCAGCCTGCAGCTCCTCGGGAGTACGGACTTCAATCCCTGGGACTACCGCCAGACCAGCAGCTTGGCATTGCTCTGTGAAATAGGCTTTGGAGTCGATGGCCAACTGGTCGACGCTGGAAACGCCGGTGACCAAATCAATTCCGAACTGCTCGTACTGAGAGCGCATGGCCTCATGAGCTTCAAGGTGCTTGCAAACCAGAACGACTTTTACGCCGCGCATTTCGGCTTCATCAAGCAACCATTGAGCACGCTCGGCGCCATCGCGTGGCTCTACGAGCCCGATATCGGCTACCGACGTGATTTCGGGTCGGTCCTGGGAGTGGGAGGCATAAACGGTGATTTCATGGTGCAGCGCCGCGCGGGCAGCCTGCACAACATCGCGTTGACTTGAGGGGCCTTCAGAAAACCAGATCACGGCTGTCTCCTATCGACAATTGCCAGCCAAGCGGTAGCCTGCGGCGATCGCAGCTTGCGCGCTTGGGAATTCAACTCGGTTGTTTGCCCCAATACGGTTGTAGCTGGGGCAATCAGGGCGGTGGTAAATGTTGGAACGGCGGTTGCCACGGACGCCGCCAGCGAGCGCGGGGCTTGTTTGCGTGGCAGCACTGGCCAAGGTTGGCAGGCTGGTTCTCGCGGCTGGGGTGGCGTTCGACGCAGTGCGATTCGTGCTCTGCACGACGCTAGCGGACGCGTCGAGACGGGCGCGGCCGAGGGCAATAAATACGGGGGCGTGGTCTGACACTTCTGCGCGCGACTTCTCATGTGTCCAGCCGATCATCGCTGGGTAGTTGATAACGCCAGAAGCGGAGATATTCAGGGCTGAGTCGCGTTCGATCCAGAAGTTGTCATAGAGGCTGGCGAAACGACCGTTCACTGATGAAAGGGTGGTGCCTCCAGAGGTAATCAGGGGTCTTGCGTATTGCTTCAATGGCGCCCAAGCAGGGTTGTTCGGGTTCAGGTTGAAGTCGCCAACCAGCATGCGCGGCGTGCCGGGGTATACATCACCCAGCCAGGTCCAGTAATCGGCGAGAGCGCGAATCTCCGGCGTTCTGTCCGACTCCGATTTGCCATAGACGATATGGACTGTGCCTATCGCAATCTTGCTTTGGTCACGTTTGGAGCGGAATTGGGCAGAGAAGGGCTCGCGCATAAAACGGTCGCCACGATCAAGATAGACAACGGCACCCTCGTCGTACTCAACGGTGCTGTCACGGAAGATAAATGCGTACATTTCCTTGTACGAAGAGCTTCCGATAGCGTGGCTCTCGATCGTTGACCAGGACTCACCGGATTGGGCCTCCAGCGCTCTCTCCAGCCTACGAAGGCCTTCTTCGGTCATCACTTCCTGCAGGGCGAGCAGATCGATCCGCTTAGCCACTTCGGCTAATGCCGTGAAGTTCTGGCGGTCTCCATGGCCAAGGCGTTTGACGTTCCAGCTGCCAACAATGATATCGGAAGCGGATGCTGTGCCTGCGACCGCGAGTATTGCGGCAACGAGGATACTGCGTAGGAGGGAGCGCATATTAACCATCGTGAGACTGGTGTTCCTTTGGGCGAGGGGCGGGCATGTAGTCGACTGCCGGCGTTGATCGGTTAGAGGTGATTACGGATATGGGAAACGCCGTGGCGCCCCTTAATCCATTGTTTCGGGTTGAATAGGCTGCCTTTCTTCTCGACGACGAGCTGGGCAACAATGGGGGTGATGATCGTTAAAATGATCATCGCTATGCCGCGAGCCTGACGGCGCTCACGGGCGTTCTTGCCTTGAGGGTTAAGCATACTGACCAGGCTGAATACCCAAAGAATTGCCAGCGGCAGCTTTGTACACAGGGCGAGAAGTGCTCGGAACACTTTGTAGTTGTTCGACCGGAATGTCCGGAAGACACATAGCAAAAAGAGCGAAGTTGAAACGACTGCGCAGATAAGCAGCGCGTACTCAGGTTTTCCGCCAAGCAGGTTGACGAAGACCAGATAGATGACAACCGCAGAAGCAGGTATCAGAAAGCATTCGCCGAGGTCGTTGTAGTCTTGGAAAACCACGATCTTGCGGTTATCTCCCCAACCCAAAACAATCCCTGTGATCACGATTACAAAGAGCGCGACCAGCGCAATGTTGTAGTAGTCCATTTGGTATCCTCGGAAATTCGACAAAAAGAAGGGCCGCAAATAACTTGCGGCCCTTCTCACAGACACAGCGTGAGTTAGACGCTGACGCCGTAGTTGCTGGCCAGCGGAGCCAGACCACCAGCGAAGCCTTGGCCGATAGCCTTGAACTTCCACTCACCGTTGTGGCGATAGACCTCACCGAAGATCATTGCGGTCTCAACGGAGGCGTCCTCGCTCAGGTCAAAGCGGGCAATCTCGCTGTTGTCCTTTTTGTTCAGGACGCGGATATACGCTTTGCTGACTTGGCCGAAGTTTTGGTTGCGACCAGCGGCGTCGTGGATCGTGACGCTGAAAGCCAGTTTCTTGGCTTCTTCCGGCAGGCCGGCCAGATTGACGGTGACAGTTTCGTCGTCGCCTTCGCCTTCACCCGAGCGGTTGTCGCCGTTGTGAACGACGTTGCCGCATGGAGAGGTCTTGTTGTTGTAGAAGATGAACGCGTTGTCGCTCAGGACTTTTTCGTTCTCGCCCAGCATGAATACGGAGGCGTCCAGGTCAAACTCGGTGCCGTCGGTGGCGCGCGGGTCCCAGCCCAGGCCAACAACGATGTCGCTCAGGCCGGGTGCTTCTTTGGAGAGGCTTACGGAGCCGCCTTTCTGCAGTGATACTGCCATGTGATATTCCTTTTCTTTGAGGTAAGAGGCGAGGCTTACAGAGCCACGCCGTATTGTTGACCCAGGGCGCGCAGACCACCGGCATAGCCTTGGCCAACCGCGCGGAACTTCCACTCGCCGCCGTTGCGGTACAGCTCACCGAACACCATCGCGGCTTCAGTGCTTGCATCTTCTGCCAGGTCGAAACGGACGACTTCTACGTTGGTCTCGGAGTTGACCAGGCGAATGAAAGCGTTCGATACCTGACCGAAGTTCTGGCGGCGCTGATCGGCGTCGTGAATGGTGACGGTGATGACGATCTTGTCGATGTCAGTTGCAACCTTGCTCAGATCTACCAGCAGGGACTCGTCGTCGCCATCGCCTTCGCCGGTACGGTTGTCACCGGTGTGCTCAACGGAGCCGTCGACGGCGCGCATCTGGTTGTAGAAGATGAAGTCGGCATCGGAACGAACTTTGCCATTGGCGGCCAGCAGGAACGCGGAAGCGTCGAGGTCAAAGTCTTGGCCATCAGTAGAGCGTGCATCCCAACCCAGACCAACGAGGATCTTGTTCAGACCCGGATCGGTTTTGGACAGCGACAGGTTCCCACCTTTTTGAAGTGACAGGGCCATGTAAAACTCCTTTCTACTTTCTGTTTGTTTAACTTTAAAACCTGCATCTACTTCGGTTTATTCGGTAGATGCAGATGAGGCTACCACTACTCTAATTTCTACCTAATTACTCAGGCAGCTTCCGATTCGGGATCATCGTCATCACGTTCAGGGAACAGTGCGCTGGCGATAATTCCGACAGCAAGGACGCCGAGAACAATGAACAAGCTGGTGTTCGGGTCGATGCTGTAGCCGTGATGGAACAAGTGGTTCGTTGCGTTCAGGGCGAGCTTGGCGCCGATGAAGAACAGCAGGACGATAACCGCCTTTTCCAGGTGGACCAGATAGCGTTTCAGGGCTTCAAGTACGAAGTACATGGTACGCAGGCCCAGAATCGCGAAGATCATTGCTGAGTACACGATCAGTGGCTCTCGGCTAACCGCGATAACGGCGGGCACGGAGTCAAAGGCGAACAGCACGTCGGACACTTCAACTACGCATACGCACAGGAACAGTGGGGTAGCGAATAGCATGCCCTTGGCCGGGAGTGTGATGTCTTTGTTCTCCGGCTTCAGCAGTTCTGCCTGAAGCTGCTCGCGACGCACGAAGAAGTTGTGTCCGTACAGGTGAGGCCAGACGGGGAACAGCTTCTTGGCGAATCGGTATGCGATGTGCTGGGAGTAATCCTCTTCCTCGTCGCCGTCGTCACCGCCGCTGCGCAGCATCATGACGGCAGTCCAGATAACGATGGCAGCGAACAGGATCTCGACCCAAGGGCCAAAGACCAGCAATCCGGAACCGATCGCCACAAACACCATGCGGAAGACAATGGCACCGATCACACCCCAGTACAGGACGCGATGGCGCATGCCTTGCGGCACCTTGAACCACGCGAAGATCGCCATGAAGACAAACAGGTTGTCGACGCTGAGCACTTTCTCCAGCGCGTAGCCGGTGAGGAACAGGCTGGCGACTTCAGGGCTGTGATTCACATACAAGAACCCAGCAAAGCCGAGGGACAGCACAATCCAGAAAATGGTCCAGAGTGATGCGCCCATCAGCGTGATTGGCTTGTCTTTGCGATGCGTCATCAGATCGAGCAGCAATGCGCCGATCGCCAGGCCGATGAAGACAGCAATCGTCGTGGGAGGGAAGCCGATAGCAGTGCTAACGGCCTCGGTTACTGCGGTATTGGTCTCAGACACAGTAGTTTCCTTTACAGGTCAAAGTCAGAGGGCGTCAGGCCAAGCTCGATGCAAAGCAGCTTGCAGACAGTCTTTTCGTTGTCATCGAAGTTGCCGTCAGAGGCACCGATGGCCATACACACGCGAATCAGCAGGCGGGCTTGCTCAGGCTTGCCCTTGATCTTGCCGACGACAGCAAGCGCTTCGGCGCGGCCGATCTGCTCGTCGAACTCGAACTTGGAGCACACACGGTTGAAGGCTTCAATCACCTTGTCCATGTCGAAGACTTTCAGCTCATCCGAGTTTTTGATGAAACCGCTCATCTTCAGCTTTTCTGCAGAGCTGATTTCTCCGTCTGCAGCAGCGACCAGGGCGCAACCAGCCACGATCGCTTCCATGAACTCTTTGTTCTTGAACTTGCCAACTTCGGTTGTCAGCTTTTCCCGGGCGGCCAGTGTGTTTTTCTTCAACCAATCAAGCATTACGTTTTCCTCAAAATGGGGGAGTGGGCTGCAGCTGCAGCCCGAGTTTGTTTACTTGGACCCAGCAGTCCAGCGCATGCCCCATCCGTAGGCTTCATCCAGCTTTCTGTGACCGTTGAAGAATCTGACTTCCCGGTTCACTCGCACAGCGCCATTGACGTTTTCCAGCATTGCGATAGCGCACATGCCAAGCTGCCCGCCTTCTTCGTTAAGCTTCACTTCAACCGGAGGTTGGCCAGGTGCGTAAATCGTCACCACGGCGTCCGTTGAGTGCCATGAGGCCACTCCGTCGTAGATGAAGGCATACACACAGATCCGCTTGATTTCAGCCCAGCGGCTACCGTTAATACGCAACCATTCTCCGTCGGCGCTTGCACCGGTACGGTCATCGGCCATCAGCTCGATAAAAGGCTCGTCGCGGAAGCTGCCGAAGGCATTGCCGAGTGCTTGAACTGCACCCTTGGCGCCGTTCTTCAGCTCGAACAGACAGCCGACATCGAGGTCGATACCTTTGGACTTGCCGAAGCCGAGGAAACCACCACCTTGGGGGCCACGGTTCCAGTTGAGGTTGACTTTGATCTCGCCAAAGTTCCCGTCCTTCTTCTCAAGGCTGATGCTCGATTGCCGCTTGTCGAGGCTGATCTTGCTCAGGTTGATAGGCTTCGGGGCCGGAGTAGGGGCGGGCGCCGGAGGTGGCGAAACAGTCGGACTCGGACCCGGGTTGTGAGGAGGTGCGATTTCGACGCCAAAGTGCTTGGCCAGAGGCTCCAGGCCACCCGCGAAGCCCTGACCTACGCAGCGGAACTTCCATTCGTTGTTGCGGCGATAGAACTCACCCAGGATCAGTGCTGTTTCAGTCCGACCCTGTGTGGGAATCGATGCGGTTGCGCCGTTGCTCAGTGTCACCTGCACGTTGGCACAGGCATTGAAACTGGAGCGGTTCCCGTCGATGGTCGCGGTGAGGGCGACTTTCTCGATTGCCGGCTCAACAAGGTCGAGGTTCAGGCTGTAGGTGGCGACGCCCGGGTTGGCGCTAACCATCTGGATTGCGCTGCGCTGAACTGCCGTTTGGCCGTAAAAGCACATGTCGCCGTCACCGCGAACTTTGCCAGAGGAAGTCAGCAGGAAGGCAGAGACGTCAATCTCGATGTTCGGGATTGGCGTGTAGTTGACCGTGGCGGTGATGACGCCTTTAGGCAGGGCGCAGTTCGCGCCCGGAGTCAGGACAGTGCTCATGCGATCGCCCCCGCTGCCTCGTTCTTCAGGTCTTGAACAGTGCGGCCGCGCGTAGCGTTGCCGACAGCAGTGAAGTTCCAGCCGGAAGAGTCGCGTTTCAGGTACGCCATGATCAAACCAGTGTGATTACCTTGGTCGGACAGGTTGATGCGGGCCAGTTCTTTATCGGTGTCGGCATCAACAATACGGCAGTAGGCGTTTTTGACTTTCGAGAAGTTTTGCCCCGTGAAGCTGTTGACCGTGAATACCAACGCGTCAACATTCGGCTTCAGACCGTTAAGGTTGACGATGATGCTTTCGTCATCACCATCGCCCTCGCCGGTGCGGTTGTCACCGGTGTGCTTGATGTTACCGCAGTCGGATTTCAGCTTCTGGAACCACACCAGATCCAGTGGGTTGCGATTGGCATCAACCACGATGCAGGACGCGTCCAGGTCGATATCACCGCTCGCGCCCAGCAGCTTGCCGAGGAACCCAGAAGCCGCTGCGTCCCATCCGAGACCCAGACGTACGTTGCGCAGGGAAGAACCAGAGGTCTTTTCCAGGGAGATTGTTTGTCGTTTTTCCAGAGTAATGGCCATGTCGAGTTCCTTGATTATGGGGTTGTTGCTACACGAATTTTGGTTTCGGCACTGGTCGGCAGAAGGCCGCCGTGTCGTACTCCATGCCATTGAGCGCGCTCTTCAATCGAGCGAGCCCATTGTAGATGAGTTGCCGGCTCACACATTGCGCCGCCGTGCTTGAACACTGCTTTGGCGTCGTCAGACATGATCAGCCGCGCGCTATTGAGGTCTTCGATGCTGACCCGCAGTGCGTCGTGAATTGTTGCGATCTGGGATGGATGGATTGCCGTTTTGCCTACCAGCCCGTGCAGAAGGTCCAGCTCCAGTTCCTCCGTGAACAGAGGGTCGTTGTCCAGCCGTTCAAAGACCGGTGCCGTCAGGTGGAAGCCAGCTGCGCCCATGATCCCGGCCAGCATTGGGATGACGTACCCCATCGGGGTGCTGTAGAGGGTATGGCTCGCGCTACGGCGCAAGCCTAGACAGCCCATCAGGTCGTTGCCGCCAATGCGCAGCACCAGCACCTTGTCGCGAATAGTCGCGAGCAAGCCATCGCGGAGCTCGACCATCGCGACCGGATCGAATACGTCACGAGTTTCGAGGGTCGGCATCAGCAGCAGGGAAGGGCGGGTGACAGCGCTTTCCCATGCGTGCAGCGTCGCTAGATTCAGCTTCGGAGCAACGAAGCCATCAACATGCTTAATCAGCTCCATATCGTTGAGCAGCTTGGCCATCTCGACGTTGCGCGGACGCACGAAGAGAATTGGGTGGCTCCGACTGCGGCCACCGGCAGCGTCGATCCTGGTCAGGAGAGCCTGCAGGTTGCGGATGCCGCTCTGCACATCGGACTCCGATACGGCGTCCTCAAGACAGACGACCAGAGAGCGAAGCCCCGGGATTTTCCCGTTGCAGACCACATCGAATAAGTCTGGACGAGTTGCCGGCATGTAGAGGGTGGCCCCCAGCGCGTAAGCAGAAATCGTGCTCATCAGCTCACCTTCTTGATCACAGTGATGGCACGGTACGGGCCAAGCGCTTCGCCGGCCTCTTGCACTTCGATACCTGCCAAGTCGGTGAGGTGCATCAGCAGGCGAACGTCCGGATCGTCTTTGCTACGAACCAGAACATGCTCGGGTACGCGGCGCATGACGGCGCGAGTGGCTTCTGCGATGCCGGGTTTTACGCGATTGAGGTTGGTGATCCCGTATTTGGCCGCTACCGTCTCGACTACAGACTGAGCAGTTTCCTGCCGTGAGGCGCGTTGGGACTCTGTGGGCGGCTGAATGGTCGGGATCGTCTCAGGTAACAGTCGACCCATGGACACGCGGATGGCGTTGATAAACGACCGGGTTTGGTCGACTTCGGCGAGATGGCTGTAGCGCACACAGCCGTGCAAGCTGTCGTCACCCGGCCAAATGGTGCGCGAGATCAGGCCAGATACAGTGGCGCCGAGAATGCCAGAGGGAATAATCCAGTCATCGGAGGAAGCGGACAGCCAGGCTTTACCACACGGGTCAGCCAGCACGCACAGTCGGGGCTCAGCAGGGAAGCCGCCCAGCTCATCGAGACTGCGCTTGAGCTCGCCAGCGATGGCGCCCTTACCAGTCCATCCGTCTACGAATACGATGTTGTCCGTGCCGTGAGCACCGGCGATGGCATCCATTGCAGCCCTATCAATCCCTTTGTCCCTGATGATGCTCACACCGTAGTGGTAGCACTGGCGATGGCATGATGATAGTGCAGACTTCAGGAGAACTCCAAGAGGTAATCCTGCACGTACCAGAGAGACCAGCACGATCGGGCCTTCAGGGATTTCTCGGGCAATGCACTGAGCGAGTGAGATTACTTCCTTGGCCATGCGCACGGCATTCTGGGCCAGTGCCTTTTGGTACAGGCTGGTATGCAAAGAAGACGGCGGATTCTCCATTGAGATCATTTCGGAGTAGTGCTTCTCTCCGGACTGAATAAGCCGCTCTTTTTCCTCGACGTCAGTTGGAGAGATATTGATTTCCTTGAGAAGGAAAACAACGTCTGCGGGGTCATAGCTACCGCTACCAACAATATCGTACTGCAATGCATTAACCATGAATGCTCTCCATGATGGTGCGGGTGATTTGGCTGTTACCTGGGGTTCCCCAGAAATGGCATTCGCTCATAAAACCGAGGTCAGAAATGCTGTCGCCAAAACCAATAATTGGACGTTCGCCATTCACCGCTTTATCCCGCTTGATAATTTCCTGAACTGCAAACCGTTTATTCAATCCCAGTGGCATCAGCGCGAGGTTGTTACCGTTGAGATGAACGTACAGATCACTTATCAAATCACGTTTCTTCATTTCACAAAGTAAGTCGGCAAGCGCTTGATCTGTCTCGTTGTTGTGCTTTGTTACAACGTAAAAGCTGGTATCCAGCTCTTCGACCACCCACCCTCGGAGCGAAAGGCCCATCTCTCGACCAATTGCGATAGCAGCCTCAGAAAGGCTATGGAATCGCTCTTTGTAGGGCGCCATAAGCGTGGCCATTTGCGCATGCCATTGCGCATCTGGTGTTCGATCTGGAGAGAGGATCACGCCGCCGTGAGAGCAAACCGCAGGACCGGAAAAAGGAATCTCGACCCGACTGAAAGCCTCAATGCTTCGCGCTGTGACAGGGATAACGTCGGCAGTCTTCAGCAGCCAGGTGATGAACTGCTTTTGAACTTCAGTCATATAGCCGCTTGGACCACCAGACTCCGTGCGAGAGGCAATGTGAGTAGGTGTTTCGACCATCTTGCGAGCGGTCTGAAACAAGTTGTCGTCGAGGTCTACCAGTGCAAGGGGCTTTACATCAAACATCAGAGACAACCTCGGCATTCAGTGCGTTCAGTAGCTTTGCATCGACAGCTGCTGGATCAGTTTCAGTGCAGACAATTACCCGGTCGAATTGGCCTGGACCTACGTTGTAAAGGAAGTTGGGAATACCAAGTCCGTAGTTGTCACCGAAAGCGAGCACATGCTTGATTTCATGGCCAAGTGCAATGGGTGAGCGAGTAGTGGAGCTGAAGTACACATCGACACCGGATTTTTCCAATCGCTCAGCCAGCAGGAATGGGCGCCAAACAAATTCATTGGTACCGACGATAAGCACTTTTTCGCCGGGTTCCGGCATGTTCTTCAACTGCAACGTATCGTCGTGGGCGGTAACGCCAAGACGTCCCCAGTCATTCTCGGGGTTGATAGGCCAGCTGCCTGCGCTAGTCGTCGACACATCAGGCATTACCGGCAGCGGTGCATCAGGATTGTCAGAAAACGCGTAGCTACCTGCGAGCAGGGAGATTGAAGATGCTTTGGGGCCAATGGCCTTTTGCACTGCGTTATCAGACCAATCAGTAAGAGTAACTGTGACAACTTTTTCGAGGTTGCTCAGGCCGGCAGTTTCTAGGGCTGCCAACAGGTTGATGAAGGTCTTGCCGGTGGAGGCTTCGTCATCTACCAGGACAATGGACCGAGCGGCCTTGAGCATGGATTGCACTTGCGGATCTGTCGGCAGGTGAATCAAGTGTGCGCTGGCGTGACTGTGTTCCTCCTCAAACCGCGCGAAGATCGGTGTGCCGAGGTCATGCCGACTACTTATGAGATAGAACGTATCTTCACGAACGGCCTGTGTTGCGCGATGTACGCCTGCGCCTAGCCCTACAGCAGTCTCAGCCATCCCGAATACCATCACTGGTCCAGGGAGGTCTTCGGGAATTTGCTCCGCCAAACTGGTGTAGGTTTGCTGCATAACGCTTGGCTTGACTGGAATATGGCGGCCCAGAACCTTGGACACGAACAAGAACGCCCGTTTGGGGTTTTTCCTCTCAGCGAATCCAAAAAGAGACTCAGGCTCAGAGAACGAGTCTCGTACAGAAACATTGAGTGAGCCTCGTGTAAGATTAATATACATATTTTTATTCAAATGGATTCTTGCCTTTCTTTGGTCGATTTGGAACTGCTTTGAGGGGCAGCGTATCTGAATTTAATAAGGGAAGGTCTGAATAAATGCTGCATTTCGCCAATCTAGACATTGGCCGGCAAAAAACGTGAATTTCAGGCAGCACTTCCTCATTATTTGTCTGTTTTTAG
>MDTG01301884.1_pt1 | contig 14314 bp, 12 predicted proteins | sample 811421 | NCBI WGS metagenome assembly MDTG01 (sample SAMN05326645, study PRJNA326480) | marine metagenome | isolation source: seawater | place: Pacific Ocean: South East | collected 2011
ATTGCCGTGATGGAAGCATGCGGCGTTGATATTGATGTGCTGCAAAACAATCTGACAAATTATATTGATAATGAGCTGACGGGCTTGGTTATTGAAGATGACGAAGATTGCAAACCAACAGCCGGTTTTCAGCGCGTCATTCAACGCGCCGTTATTCATGTGCAAAGCTCGGGCCGCGATGAGGTGACGGGGGCTAATGTGTTAGTCGCAATGTTTGCCGAGCGCGAGAGCCATGCTGCTTACTTTCTGCAAGAACAAGAAATGACGCGCTATGATGCGGTTAATTTCATCTCGCATGGTGTTGCTAAAAAACCAGGCAAGGCAGAAACGCGCTCGGTTGAAGGGGCTGCCGATTTGGGTGAAGAAGGCCACGGTGTGCCCGATGGCGAGGCACTAGCTGCCTATTGCATCAATCTCAACGAAAAAGCGCGCGACGGCAAGGTCGATCCACTTATAGGTCGCTCAAAAGAAGTGGCTAGAGCGATTCAAATATTGTGCCGGCGCAATAAAAACAATCCGCTGCTGGTTGGCGACCCGGGGGTTGGTAAAACCGCTATTGCCGAAGGCCTTGCGCGCAAAATCATTGAAGGCGACGTGCCTGATGTATTGGTTGATAATGTTATTTACTCGCTCGACATGGGCGTGCTGCTGGCTGGCACTCGCTATCGTGGTGATTTTGAAGAACGCTTGAAGCAGGTTATGTCCGAGCTTGAAGATATGCCAGAAGCGATTCTTTTTATTGATGAAATACATACTGTAATTGGTGCGGGCGCAACTTCGGGCGGGGCGATGGATGCCTCCAATTTGCTGAAGCCGGCGCTGCAAAGCGGTGGTCTGCGCTGCATGGGCTCGACGACTTATAAAGAGTTCCGCCAGCATTTTGAAAAAGACCGCGCATTGGCGCGCCGCTTCCAAAAAATTGATGTCAATGAACCAAGCGTGCCCGACACTATTAAAATTTTGCAAGGGCTGAAGAGCTATTTTGAAGATTTCCACGCAATTCGTTATACTAATGAATCGTTAAAGGCGGCGGTGGAATTATCATCGCGCTATATGGCGGACCGTAAATTGCCGGACAAGGCGATTGATGTGATTGACGAAGTCGGTGCTTCGCAAATGTTGCTGCCCGCATCAAAGCGCAAAAAAACCGTAAACGTGAAAGATATTGAGGCAACTATTGCCACAATGGCCCGCATACCACCGAAAACCGTTTCTAAAGACGATACGGAGAAGCTGAAAGGCCTTGATGTTACGTTGAAACGTGTGGTGTTTGGACAAGATGAAGCGATTGCCGCGTTGGCGGCTTCCATAAAATTGTCGCGCGCCGGGTTGCGCGAGGCGGAAAAACCGATTGGCAGCTATTTGTTCTCTGGCCCGACCGGCGTCGGCAAAACCGAAGTCGCACGCCAACTGGCTTCCGCTATGGGGGTAGAATTGCTGCGCTTTGATATGTCGGAATATATGGAACGCCATACCGTATCGCGCTTGCTTGGAGCGCCTCCCGGTTATGTCGGCTATGACCAAGGCGGCTTGCTGACCGATGGCGTTGACCAGAACCCGCATTGTGTGCTGTTGCTCGACGAGATTGAGAAGGCGCACCCTGACTTGTTCAATGTGCTATTGCAAGTGATGGATCACGGCAGCCTGACCGATGCCAATGGACGCAAGGTTGATTTCCGCAATGTCATTCTCATAATGACGACAAATGCCGGTGCTTCCGATATGGAGAAAGAGCCGATGGGCTTTGGCCGTCTGCGGCGCGAAGGCGAGGATACGGAAGCAATTAACCGCATGTTCACGCCAGAGTTTCGCAATCGCTTGGATTCGGTTGTGCCGTTTTCCAATCTGCCGCCGGAAGTTGTTGTTCGCGTGGTCGAGAAGTTTATCCTCGAATTGGAAATGCAGCTTTCCGATCGTGATGTCATTATCGAAGTGTCGAAAAAAGCAATGGATTGGCTTGTCGAAGAAGGCTATGACCCGCAAATGGGCGCGCGGCCAATGGCGCGAATTATTCAGGAAAACATCAAAAAGCCGCTGGCCGATGAATTATTGTTCGGTCAATTGAAAGGCGGCGGTCTGGTGACGGTTGACCTCAGCAAAGAGAAGAAGCTGACCTTTAAATATAAAGATGAAAAGCCTGGCAAGAAAACCAGCAAGCCGTCTGAAAAGGTCAATTAAACACTATATTTGTGTACGGATTTTCTCTGCCGTTTCATTCAAAACGGCCATGTCTTCCGGTGCGCGGGCGTGGAATTCCAATTCCAACCCGTCATGGCGCGGCAGAATATGCATGTGATAATGCGGTACTGTTTGACCGGCGGCGGAACCGTTTAGTTGTGCCATCATAAAGCTGGGTGCCTCCATAGCTCTGACCACGGCAGCTGCCACCTTTTTTGCCGTCGCCATCACAGCCGCCGCACTGTCTTCTGAAAGGTCGAGAAAGGTCACTGCAGGCTCTTTGGGAATAACCAAACAATGGCCGGTCGCTTGCGGCATGATATCCATAAAAGCCAGTGTTTTTTCGTCTTCATAAAGCGTGATGCTAGGCATCTCGCCGCGCAGAATTTTGGCGAAAATATTATTCTCATCATAAGCATCATCAAGTTTGATCATGGTCTTTTCCCTCATTTGCAGTTTTTCGAAAAGGCGTCTGATTGCTTAAAATCGAAATATCATTGTCCACATATTGCCGTTCGCTTTCAAGATAGTTGCCGACCGCCTCGCGCAGCCCCGCATGAGCGATATAATGCGCCGAATAGGTGCGATGGGGCACGTACCCACGCGCCAGCTTATGGGTGCCCTGCGCACCTGCCTCAACGCGCTTTAGCCCGCGCTCAATGGCGAAATCAATGGCTTGATAATAGCACAGCTCAAAATGCAGAAACGGGTGATCTTCAATGCATCCCCAATTGCGCCCGAATAGCGTATCGCCGCCGATAAAGTTCAGCGCCCCGGCAATATAATCACCATTTCGCTTGGCCATGACCAGCAAAATATCGTCCTGCATGGTCTCATTAATCATCGAGAAGAAACTGCGCGTCAGATAGGGCGTGCCCCATTTGCGCTGGCCGGTATCCATATAGAAATGAAAAAACGCGTCCCAATGGCTCTCGGACAAATCATTGCCCGTCAGCCATTCTACTTCAATACCGTTTTCCAATGCTTTGGTGCGTTCTTTGCGCAGGTTTTTGCGCTTGCGCGAGGCCAGCTCGCCGAGAAAGTCGTCAAAGCTGGCATAGCCATCATTCATCCAATGAAATTGCTGGTCGGTGCGTTGCAAAAAGCCTTGCTGTCCGAGCGCTGCCCAACTGTCTTCGGTTAGGAAATTAATATGCAGCGATGAGCTTTGCAGCTTGTCGAGCAGGGTCAGGCTACCGGCCAAAAGGCTAGTTTCATACCCTGCCGCATTGGGGCCGTCACGTGCCAGCAAGCGTCGCCCACCGGCAGGTGTGAAAGGCACGGCGCATAAAAGTTTTGGGTAATAATTTCCGCCGGCGCGATGGAACGCATCGGCCCAGCCATAATCGAAAATATATTCGCCTTGGCTATGGTTCTTCAAATAAAGTGGCATGACAGCTTGCACTCTGTCGTTGCTGTCTTCCAGCACTAAATGCTGGCTAAGCCAGCCGGTTTCGGATACCGCCGAGCCGCTTTCTTCAAGTGCCAGCAAAAAGGCATGCCGCAAAAACGGGTTATAAACTTGGCTGTCCGGATTCGCGCACGCGTCCCAGTCTTCTGCCGCCACAGCGGTGAGGCTTGAAATCACCTTAAGCTGAACCGCAGGAGCGTCCTTCATCCAGCGACCTCAATCACCGCATCAATTTCTACCGCCCAATTCATGGGCAGGCTGGCGACGCCGACTGCAATTCGTGAATGCACGCCTCGTTCCCCAAATAAATCATGCATCAGTTCTGACGCGCCGTTAATCACTGCAGGCTGATGGGTGAAGTCGGGGCTTGAATTCACAAAACCGTTGAGGCGCACAACCCGCACCAGTCTGTCAAAGTCGCCGGCAAGCGCAGCCTTCAGTTGTGCAACAATGTTCAGCCCGGCCATCTGTGCGGCGCGCGTGCCGTCTTCTATTTCCAAGCTATCGCCCAAGCGCCCAGTCACCACCGCGCCGCTGGCGCCGACCGGCCCTTGTCCTGAAATCATCAGCAAATTGCCGCTTGGCACGTAAGGTGCGTAAGCGCCCAAAGGCGTTTTTGCCTGAGGCAAAGTCAGACCGTGTCGGTCAAGAATTTTGTCGATGTTGCTCATATCTATCTCATCTTAAATTTAGGGCATTCACCCGTATAAGCGAACGCAGCATTTCGTGACATTAAAGGCTGCGCCCCTTTTTTATGCTGCCGTCGCCGAATTTATCACGCAGATTGTCCATTGCGTTTTCCGCTGCTTTGCGTCGTGCCTTATCCGGGTCGGCCAAATCGGGTGGGTCGGCTAGCTGCGCGTCAGCCAATCCAGAAACGCCAATCCCGATAAGACGAAATTTTTGCCCGGGATGTTCGGCCAAGACTTGCCGCAAAAGTTGGCTGCCTTTTTCAAACATCACATCGGCTAATTGTGTCGGGTCAGGCAGCGAGGCGCTACGCGTCAGGGATGACGATCGGTCAGCCTTCATTTTCAATACCACGGTGTTGCCTGCCACGTCTTTGGCCTTGCAGCGTTTAGCGGTTTTCTCGCTGAGCCACCAAAGATGTTTTTCCAATGCTTTCACATCGTTCAAATCTTCATTGAAAGTGGTTTCGCTGGAAATGGATTTGGCGGTCGTGCTCGGCACGATTTTGCGACCGTCTTGCCCACGCGCCAGCCGTGCCAGCCGCAAGCCCATTGCGTCATAGCGTTTTGTCAGTTCGGCTTCATCGATTTTTTGTAATTGCGCCACGTGCCGAATGCCGTCGCGTGCCAGCTTAGCCTGCAGGGCTTTACCGACACCCCAAATGGCGTTTACTGGCAACGTAGCCAAGAAATCGACAGTCTCGGCTTCGCCGATGACGGAAAAGCCGCGTGGCTTGTTGAGGTCGGAGGCCAGCTTGGCGAGAAATTTATTGTGGCTGAGGCCGATGGAAACGGTAATGCCAATTTCTTTTTCAATGTGATTGGTCAGTTTCATCAGGCTGATCGCCGGTGCGCCGCCGTGCAGCCGCTCCGTGCCGCGCAAATCCATAAAGGCTTCGTCAATCGACAGGGGTTCGACTAATGGCGTCAATTCGCGCATCAAATCACGCACCTCGCGTCCGACACGGCCATATTTCTCCATATCGGGCTTGATGATAATCGCGTCGGGGCAGGCTTTGATTGCCTTGAACATGGGCATGGCGGAATGCACGCCGTGAATACGTGCAATATAGCAACAAGTGGAGACAACCCCGCGCCGTCCGCCGCCAATAATCACCGGCTTGTCGTCCAATTCAGGATTGTCACGTTTTTCAACGGCGGCATAAAACGCATCGCAATCGAGATGCGCCACGCCAAGATGCATCAGCTCGCTATGGCAAACAAGGCGCGGCGAGCGGCAAGACGGACAGCGCATCTCGTCGTCGCCATGCAGCGTGTCGGCTTGCGTACAATCGCGGCACAGCACCGCTATCGGCTCATCTATGAGCGTTGATTTTTCCTGTAATCCAGTCATGCACCTCCACCCAAAGATCAATGCGGGCAGTAGCGCCGTCGGCCTTGCCAATCAGCTTTTGCAAACGCGGGTCAGCGATAAAGTGAATGCAATGCACATGCGGCGCTTCTTCCGCCACTGAATTGATATTGTGCGGTATATCGTCGAGAAAGAAAACCGGCTCGTCCACTTTTTCGGCCAGCCATTTTACCGGCGCGCCTTTCAGCCCGCTATTGACGACGACCGGATAATCCATGCCGTGGCCCTTGAGATTGTCGATGCGCGCCTGTTTGTGCTCTGCCGGTAAATTGGTCAGCACGACAATTTGCGCGTGCTCAGCCAGCGCCGCAAGTGTCTCGGCCGCGCCGTCTGCGGCTTCAATATGTGGAGTTTCGGCGGCAAAGAAATCATCAATCAGCGTCGGCACCTGCACCGACTCATTGGTTTCGCGCGATTTGATGTTATTGCTCAGGCCAAAATTTTGCAGGTCAATCCAAAGCCCCTGGCTTTCCAGATAAACCTCCACGCGCTCCATAAATTTCAGTAGCACTTCATCGGCATCGGTGATGATGAGCGGACGCGCTTCATCCAAGCTCAGCGTTTCCAATTGGCTAATGATTTCGGGGGCAATCTCACTCATATTTCACTCAACTCACGTCCAATGCGGTAAATCCCCACCGGGCAGAGCCATGCGCGCTTGTGCCGGATGCTCGGGGTTTATCTCATGCGCTTCGCAAAACGCGGTCAGCAGCGCTTCATCAAACAAAAAGAAATCGAGCACACCGGCCAGCATCTCAGTATCTTCAGCGCGCTCCATAATATCATTCGGTCCCATGCCCGACAGGTCGGCAAAGCGGTCCATCATCTCATCAAGTCCGGCCAGATAGGATAGGGCTTTGAGGGCCAGAATTTCGGCTTCTTCTTCCTGCATGGCGCTATAATTAGGGTGTTTGCCGCTTCGGGCAATAAAATGGCGCCCAATTGGACGCCTTTCGGTCAACAAAACAAGAGGTTTTACTTGATTTTGTTTTCCTTAAATTCCACATGCTTGCGCGCAACTGGATCATATTTGCGCACGACCATTTTCTCGGTCATGGTGCGGGCGTTTTTTTTGGTTACATAGAAAAAACCCGTGCCGGCAGTGCTTTCCAGCTTGATTTTAACGGTTGTCGGCTTTGCCATCGGTCAAATCCTTAAAAAATCTTGCGCTTTTGCGCCAGTGGGGGCGAAGATAGGCATTTCGGAGCGCTTGTCAACCTCAACTAAAGTTCGGTAATCAGCGGCTTGCCGTTGATGAAACGGACATAGGGCGCGGGTTTTTTCATTTGCTCTTTGCGGTCAAGCCTCATGCGTTCTTCTACCATATCAATTACCGAGCGTGTGATGGCGGGCAGGTCGAGCTTGCGCGCATCGCCCAATGTCAGCCAATGCAAATCAAGCAATTCGCCGCTCGCTTTGCCCATTTCTTCGGGGTCGGCATGAATGAACTCGTCATAAACCATAAAAAAGCGCGTATCGAAACGCCGCGTGCGATAAGTGGGCGTGACGGCGCGAGCGATGAAATCAATTTGGTCGAGCGGTGGCTCTACCCCGTGGTTAAAATAGCTTTGCCATACTTTATTGCCGGTGCTAAGGCACTTTTCGGTCGGGCGTCCGATAATCAGGCCAGTCTCTTCATAGGTTTCGCGAATGGCGGCCAGCGCCAGCCCGCGCAATTTATTGTCGCTGACGGTTTTGCGGGTTTCTTTTCTCAGTCGCTTCATCACCGGCGCGCTAAGGCCTTTTGGCACTTGCAGGCGCTGGTCGACAAGGTCGAGACGACCGCCCGGAAAGACGAATTTATTGGGCATGAATTTATGCGTGGCTGCGCGTTTGCCCATTAGGATTTTCGGGTGTTTGGCTTCGCGAACGACAACCAATGTGGCCGCTTCGCGCGGGCGCACAGCTTTCGCATTTTCTTCTCGATACTCACCCGGCCCGGCCGGGGTTTTCCCATATTTACTCATCTTGCTCTTCCGTATTCTCCGTAAAGCCATGCATGCGCAATGCCCATTGTAGGCCGACAACCGCGCCTTTGACCATCGGTAATGAGATGAGGCTAACCACAACGGCTAGCATACAAAACAGCAGCGCGTGAACATAAAGCGGCGGTGTGTAAAGGCGCTCGACAATCAGCGCCACCGGCACAATCACATGGCCGACAATGAAAATGGTGAAATAGGGCGGCGCATCATCGGCCTGATGGCCCGATAGATTGAGGCCGCAAGACGAACATTTGTCGCTGATTTTCAAATATTTTCGAAACAAAGTTTTCTCGCCGCATTGCGGGCATTGGCCTCGCACACCGCGCCACACAGAAGCGCGGCGACTGCGTTCTTCACGCAAAAGATGTTCGATGGACATGGGTTAACGTCTTCCTCTGCGCTGTTTCGGGCCGGAGCGACGGAACGGGCCGTTTCTTCTGTTTGTCCGTTTCTGTTCGCCACCATATGTGGCACCATCGAGCAGCGAAAACAAGAGACCGCCCTTGAGTGGGGTCGCTTCTTCTAGCTCCACCTCAACGCTTTCGCCAATGCGGAAAATCATGCCGGTTGTGCCGCCGGTCATATACATGTTGTTTTCATCGGCATAAAAGCGCTCATCGCCTAGCCGCGAAATTGGTATCAGCCCGTCTGCGCCGCTATCATCCAGCGTGACAAACAATCCGGCGCGCGACACGCCAGAAATGCGCGCCGCAAAACTCTTTCCGATTTGGTCTGCCATATGGGCGGCGAGATAGCGTTCACCGGCGCTACGCTCGGCAATCATGGCGCGCCGCTCGGTCGCGGAAACGGCTTCGGCAATATCAGGCAGCGCTTCGGCCTCCGCTTCACTTTGTCCATCTTTGCCGACCTTAATGGCGGCGATGAGGGCGCGATGCACGGTTAAATCGGCATAGCGGCGAATGGGTGAGGTGAAATGCGCATAACGACCAAGATTGAGGCCGAAATGGCCGATATTCTCAACGTCGTAAATTGCTTGCGCTTGCGTGCGCAGCACCGCTTCAGAAACGGTCGGGGCTATAGGCTGGTCGGCAGCCTGATCCATCAACCCGTTGAATAATTGCGGCAGCAGGGTTTGGCCGAGGCTCAGTTTAATGTTCATCGATCGCAGAAAATCCGACAGGGCGCGCACGCGCTCATCAGGTGGCGTGTCATGCACGCGGTAAATCAGTGGTCGCTTGGCTTTTTCCAAAGTCTCGGCGGCGCAGACATTGGCGCTGACCATCATTTCTTCGATTAGCTTATGCGCCTCCAGCACGGGCGGTGTGTATATGCGAGTAATCTGCCCCTTATCATTCATTTCAATGCGTCGCTCGGGCCTGTTGATGCGCAAAGGCTGGCGACGTTCGCGTGCCTGCGCCATGCATTGATAGGTCTGCCATATCGGTTGCAACACATCATCATTGAGATGTTTGAATTCGGCAGGGCACTCGCCGTCAAAAGCGCGCTGCGCTTCGGCATAGCTCAGCTTGGCAACCGAGCGCATTAAGCCGCGATAAAATTTGTGAGCGGTTTTTTGGCCATTGGCGGCAATATTGATTTTAACCGCCATGCAGGGGCGCGTCTCGTTTTCGCGCAAGGAGCATAAATCATTCGACAGCCGCTCGGGCAGCATCGGAACTACACGGTCGGGCATATAAACCGAATTGCCGCGCTTCCTTGCTTCCCTGTTCATTTCGCTGTCAGCGGCGACATAAGCCGCGACATCGGCAATCGCCACCCAGACGATAAAGGCGTCCTTATTGTCCGGGTCAGGCTCGGCAAACACCGCATCGTCATGATCTCGCGCATCAGCCGGGTCAATGGTGATAAAGGGCAGGGCGGTCAAATCTTTGCGCCCTTCAAGTCCCGCTTCTTTAATCGCTTCCGCTTCGGCTATCACCGCTTCTGGAAATACGGTCGGTAAGCCTTGTTCGGCAATCGAGATAAGCGAAAAAGCATGCGGGTCATCAGCCGAGCCGATATTTTCTCTCATCCGCGCGCGCTTGGCCGCCATGCGTGGGCCAGGCAGTTTTTCGCAGACCAACAAATCGCCATGCGCCGCTTTAGTGTCCTTTTCCAATTGATAATCATGGCGTTCGCGGCGGTCAGTCGGAATTAGCCACAGGCCATCAATGCGCTCGCGCACCACGCCGATAATCTGCCCACCCGCATCGTCCAATTTGCGAATGATGCGGGCAATATATTTGTCCTTATTGACGCGCCGCAGCCGCGCCAATGCGGTGTCACCCGGCGAGACAGGCGGCGACGGGCGGTGGCGTCGATTGCGTGGCGGGCTATCATCAATTTCGATAATTGGGTCTTGCGGCCCGTCCAGCAAATTACCCTCGCGACGCGCGCGGGCGACCAAACAGCCTTCCTTATTGCGCCCCGTCATTTGCACGACAGAAACGCTCGGCAAGTCGCCTTGTCCGCGCATGCCGCCTTTGCGACTGCCTTCCAACAAGCCCTCGGCCGCCATTTCGCGTAATAGGCGTTTCAGCGGAATCCGGTCCGCGCCTGTAATGTTAAAGGCTTTGGCAATATCACGTTTAGTGGTTTCGCCTTCATGTTCGGCAATGAACTTCAAAATCTCATCGCGCGTCGGGATGTCTCCCATTAGGCGCTCTTTTTCTTCGGCGCGGCTTTTTTGCGCTTCTTGGCAGGGCCCTTGGCAATGCGCGCGGCAATTAATTCCAGCCCGCGTTCCAGCGTAATCTCTTCGGGGTTTTCGTCCTTCGGTATGGTCGCATTGACCTTTTCATATTTCACATAAGGGCCGAAGCGCCCATCCATCACGCGCACCGGCTTTTTATCGTCAGGGTGCTCGCCCAAATCCTTAATCACGCTGCCGCCGCGGCGATGCGCTGGGCCTTTGGCTTTGCGTTCGGCCAATACGGTAACGGCGCGATTGACGCCGATTTCAAACACTTCATCAGGTGTTTCCAAACTGGCCGATTGTTTGCCGGCCTTGACGTAGGGGCCGTAGCGGCCGATATCGGCCATAATATCTTCACCCGTTTCGGGGTGCGGGCCGATATTACGCGGCAAAGACAAAAGCTTCAGCGCATAATCCAATTCCATCTCGGCCGGTGTTTTGCCTTTAGGAATACCGGCGCGTTTCGGCTTGTCTTCCGTCTCGCCCGAATCGCCAAGCTGGATATAAGGGCCGAAACGACCATTTTTGATATGCACATCGAGGCCGCTTTCAGGGTCTTGGCCCAAAATGCGCTCAATATCGCCTTGCTCGGCTTGCTCACCGGCAAAGGGACGGGTGAAGCGGCAATCAGGATAGCGAGTGCAGCCGACAAATGCACCAAAGCGGCCCGTCTTCAGGCTCAATTCACCATCATTGCATTTCGGGCAGACACGCGGATTTCCATTGCCGGTATCTTTAAAGATATGCGGTCCCATCACTTCATTCATAGTGTCGAGAATTTGCGTGTTGCGGATTTCCAACGTCGCATCCACGGTTTTGTGGAAATCCTCCCAGAAGCGGGCGAGCACTTCTTTATAGCTCAGTGAGCCGTCGGAAACTTTATCGAGATCGGCTTCCAAACCGGCGGTAAAATCATATTCGACATAACGGTCGAAGAAATTTTCGAGAAACGCTGTCACCAAGCGGCCTTTATCTTGTGGAATGAAGCGATTGCGATCCATCACCACATAATCGCGTTCGCGCAGCACGCTCAAAACAGAGGCATAGGTCGACGGGCGACCTATGCCCAATTCCTCCATGCGTTTGACCAAAGTCGCTTCGCTATATCGCGGCGGTGGCTCGGTGAAATGCTTTTCCGGTGAAATTTTAAAGACCGAGAGGTTTTCGCCTTCATTGACGATCGGCAGGCGCGAGCCGTCTTTTTCTCCGGTCTCATCATCTTTGCCTTCTTCATAGAGCTTCAAAAAGCCTGTAAAGGTGACGACCGTGCCGGAGGCACGCAAACCGGTCAGTCCGTCGGCGCTGCTAATGGAAACCGTGGTGCGCTGCACACGGGCATTTTTCATTTGCGATGCCATGGTGCGCTTCCAAATTAATTCATAAAGCTTGGCTTGGTCACCTTCGAGATACCGTTCCATTTGGTCAGGGCGGCGTGTCAGCGCAGTTGGGCGAATGGCTTCATGGGCTTCTTGTGCATTGGCCGCTTTGGTTTCATAGACGCGCGGCGTATCAGGCAGATATTCATTGCCGAAATCTTCAACAATTACGTCGCGTGTCTCGGAAACCGCTTCTGGCGCAACTTGTGTACCATCGGTTCGCATATAGGTGATAAGGCCGGTTTCCTCACCGTCAATGGTGACACCTTGATAAAGTAATTGCGCTACTTGCATGGTGCGCTTGGCGTTAAAGCCCAGCTTGCGGCTAGCTTCTTGTTGAAGGGTCGAGGTCGTAAAGGGCGCGGCAGGTTTTCTTTGCCCTGCCTTGCTCTCAACCTTATTGATTGAAAACTCGGTACTTGCAATCGCGGTTTCCGCTTCGCGCGCCATATCTTCGTTGGCGAGGGTGAATTTTTCAAGTTTCTCGCCCTCATGGCGCACCAAGCGTGTTGGCAGCGTGTCGCCATTGGCGGTTTTGAAGTCGGTGTCAACTGACCAATACTCGCGTGGGTCAAACGCTTCAATCTCCAATTCGCGTTGGCAAATCAGGCGCAGCGCAACCGATTGCACGCGACCGGCTGAACGCGAGCCCGGTAATTTGCGCCACAAAACAGGCGACAGGTTAAAGCCGACCAAATAATCGAGCGCGCGGCGTGCCAAATAGGCATCAACCAGCTTTTCATCAATTTCGCGCGGTTTCGCCATGGCCTCGAGCACGGCATTTTTGGTGATGGCGTTAAACACGACACGGCTGACCGGTTTATCGCCCAGCACTTTCTTTTTCCGCAACACTTCAAGCACATGCCAACTAATTGCTTCGCCTTCGCGGTCGGGGTCAGTGGCCAGCACCAGCGAGTCAGCATCTTTAACCGCTTTGGCGATCTCGCTCAGACGCTTTCGCGCATCGCCTTGTTCTTCCCAAGACATGGCGAAATCATTATCGGGGTCAACCGAGCCGTTTTTTTCTGGCAAATCGCGCACATGGCCGAAGCTCGCTAGAACCGTAAAGTCCGAGCCGAGATATTTATTGATGGTTTTCGCCTTGGCGGGCGATTCAACAATCACAACCTGCATAAAAATGCCTCGAATCATATTTCGGGCGCATCATATGGTCGAAATGGGGCGCGATGTCAAATCGCCATATTTCTAGGTAATCTAAATAAGGCTATTTTTACGACCCGGTTCTGGTGTCAGGCGGCAGACTCACTTTTTATGCGGTTGCGGCTCTGTCTTATCGGCAACTACCTTTTTTATTATCCTTTGGCAGTTTATCTAACTGCCAACTTTCGGTTCCATTCCGGCGCGCAGCCGCGCAATGTTTTCCCGGTGCGCCCATAAAGACAGCGCCACCATTAACGCCGCGAATAGTGCGGTGTCGCTCTCCCCGAGAAAGGCAAGGAATGGCACAGTCAATATCAAAGCGGTAATGGCCGACAGGGACGAGATGCGGAAAACCAGCGCAACAAGCAACCATACGGCGAGGAACATCATGCCGGTTAACGGCGACATGATGAGAATGGCGCCGATGAAAACGGCCACGCCTTTACCGCCTTTGAAATCAAGCCAGACCGGAAATAAATGCCCGATAAAAGCGGCCAGCCCGGCCATGTAGGCAGCGGTATCGCTACCCAAGCGCCAAATCACCGCAACCGCCACACCGCCTTTCACCGCATCGGCTATTAGTGTGGCCAGTGCCAAAACCTTGCTGCCTGACCTCAACACATTGGTCGCGCCGATATTGCCTGAGCCGATGTCTCGAATATCGCCCTTGCCGCCAATGCGGGTGAACAATAGGCCGAATGGAATGGAGCCGAGCAAATAGCCCAATGCAGCGCCCAAAATTATGATAGTCGGTTCACCCATGATACCCCCCGAGTTTGGCTTAAATTTCAAAAACGGCCTTGCCGCCGACATAACAGGCCAAGATTTGACCCTGAACTTTTCTTTTGTCGATGGCAGCATTTTGCGACTTGGAGCGCAAGGTGTCGGCATCAACAACCCACGGCGCATCAATATCGGTAACGGCGAAATCAGCATTTGCACCTATACTCAGCGTGCCGCCGGTCAGCCCCAGAAGAGCGGCAGGGCGTGCCGTCACACAATCCAGCAAGCGGTCAAGCGGCACACCGTCTGCATGATAGAGGCTCAGCACACCGGCTAGCAGCGTTTCGACCCCGACTGTGCCATAGGCGGCTTGCGCGAAAGGCTGGCGTTTGGCTTCCTCATTCTGCGGATTGTGGCCGGACACCACGACATCAATCGTGCCGTCTGCGACACCCGCGATCAGCGCAAGGCGGTCTTCTTCGTGTCGCAAGGGCGGCGATAATTTGGCAAAGGTGCGGTAATTTTCGACATCATTTTGATTGAGCATTAAATGGGTGGCTGATGCGCCGCACGAAACCGGTAGGCCGCGCTGTTTGGCAGCGCGCACCGTCTCAACACTGTCGGCAGCAGAAATTTGCGCGATGTGATAGCGCGCGCCAGTCAATTCAACGAGGCGCAAATCGCGGTCAATCATAGCTGTTTCGGCAGCAACTGGAATTCCGGCCAGCCCAAGCCGCGTTGCCATTTCGCTTTCATGCATAAC
>MDTG01377947.1_pt1 | contig 14314 bp, 15 predicted proteins | sample 811421 | NCBI WGS metagenome assembly MDTG01 (sample SAMN05326645, study PRJNA326480) | marine metagenome | isolation source: seawater | place: Pacific Ocean: South East | collected 2011
TAATTCCATATATGGGCAATTAGAACATGAACATGAGCCATCATTTCCTGGTGCAACCATAAAAGTTTTAGTGGGCTCATTTTTTTTCATTTGATGAATTATATGAGGTTCAGTTGCCACTATAAATTTTTTATTTTTACTGCTAGAAATATACCTCAAAAGAGCTGAAGTAGAACCAATAAAATCTGAGCGGTTGAGGATATTCTCTGGACATTCAGGATGAGCTATAACCTCAGCTCCTTCGTTTCTTATTTTTAATTTTATTAATTCTTTTTCAGAAAAAGTTTCATGAACAATACAAGTTCCATTCCATAAAAGCATTTCTCTTTTTGTGATTTTATTAAGATAACTTCCCAGATGTTTATCAGGAGCAAAAATAATTTTTTGTTTTTTGGGTAGACTTTCAATTATTTTTGCAGCATTTGATGAGGTAACTATAATATCAGAAAGGGCCTTTATTTCAGCAGAACAATTGATATATGATAAGACTATATGATCAGGATGATGTTTTTTAAAATCCATAAAATCATCAGCTTTACAAGATTCTTCTAGTGAACATCCCGCTCTGATATCAGGCAGTATTACAGTTTTGTTTGGACTTAAGATCTTTGCTACTTCTGCCATAAATCTTACTCCACAAAAAACAATTACATCAGCATTTGTTGCTTGAGCTTTTTTAGATAGATCTAACGAATCACCTATGAAATCTGCAATATCTTGAATTTCTTCATCTTGATAGAAATGTGAGAGTATTACCGCATTTCTTTTTTTCTTTAAAAAAAGTATTTCTTCTTCAATACTTGAGTGTTGATTTTTTAGATATTCCATTTATTTAAAAATTTTTTTTAAGTTAACATTTATATAATTACTAGAACCCATTTCTTTAAGCCTTGAAATTGTTCTTTTGAACTCAAATGAATTACTCTTTCCTAAATAAAGTTTTTCTAATTCTACCTTTGTTGAAATTGAAAGTATATTTTTATTGTCATAAATTGCATCAATAAAAGAAATAAATCTATATAATAAATCCTTTGAACTTTCATTCATTTGAGGAATATTTCTAATAATAAGAAACTTTATTTTTTTCAGAATTAAAACATAGTCTTGAAAAACTAATTTTTTTTTAAAAAAATCATTAAAAGAAATATCTATTAGATTTCCATAATAATTTTGTAATAAAAAATTATTGCCAGCTCTCTTAAATTCAATTTCTCTTGGAATAGAGGTAATGGAATACTTCTTTCTTAACAAGTTTAATTGTTTGTTTGAATTTTCTTTTTGAATATAGAAGAAATTGTGATTGAACTTGTTTTTAGATCTATAATCAATTTTTGACTTCATTTCTATTTTTATAAACTTTTTATTAAGAAAATCTTTAATTTCGTTGCATATCATAGCATTAATTGGATCATGATATATTTCATCAATTTTTTTGTTTCCACTCATAATGATTATTTTCTTTTGATTTAGAGATTCTTCTAAAAAATTTTTAAATAAAATTATATTTGTAAGATTATTGATATAAAATTCATCAATTATTATCAAATTTATTTCTTTTAAAAGTTTCTTAATGTTGTTTTTTTTCGAACTTTGTAAGTAAAATGCCAAATCACTAAAATGGAAAATTTCTGATTTTTTAAAAACAATATGAAGAGCTTTCAGCAGTATTGATTTTCCTACTCCAACAGACCCATGGAGATAAATACCAATCAAATTATTATTGAAGATTTTAAAAATATTTTTTTTTAGTTTAAGATTTAAAGCTTTCTCAATTTCTTTTGATGCACTAACTTGGCAAGAGTTAGGTGTTACATTGATTTGTTTTTCAATATAACTTAAAAGTTTAAAACTAAGATTTTTCAAAACTTAAGACGATACCTGTAATTTCTTTATATTTGCAATAGCTTTAGCAGGGTTTAGGTGCTTGGGACAGGTTTTAGTACAATTCATAATCGTATGGCATCTATAAAGTTTAAATTTGTCTTTTAAAAAATCTAATCTTTCTTTTTGACTTTTATCTCTGCTATCAGCAATAAATCTGTATGCTTGAAGTAAAATTGCTGGACCTAAGAACTTTTCGCTATTCCACCAGTAGCTTGGGCAAGAAGTAGAGCAACAAGCACATAAAACGCACTCATATAAGCCATCAAGTTTTTTTCTATCCTCCGGGGATTGAATATTTTCTTTTTTATTTTTTTTGCCACTTTTTATCCAAGGTTTTATTGACTTATATTGTTCAAAAAATTCTGTTAGGTCTGGAACAAGGTCTTTTAATACTTTCATATGAGGAAGTGGATAAATATTAATTTCTTTAGAATCTGGTAAAGGTTTTAGGCATGCTAAAGTGTTTGTACCGTTAATATTCATTGAGCAGGAACCGCATATTCCCTCCCTGCAGGATCTTCTAAAGGTTAAACTTGGATCGATATAATTTTTGATATGCATCAATGCATCTAAGATCATTGGTCCAAATTTCTTTTTATTGATAAAATATTCATCGATTCTGGGATTGGATCCAGATTCTCTATTCCATCTATAAACTTTAAGACAAGTCATATTCTTGCCTTTCTTACCAAAGGTCTTACCTTTGGTTAATTTTGAGTTCTGAGGTAACGATAATTCAACCATAATATCTTAAAGTTAATAAACTCTTGCTTTTGGTTCAATAGTTTTTATTTCTTTTGACTTGGTTTCTAGATTTACACGCCTATAACCAATTTTAGATTTTTCATTAGAATCTACCCAAACCAAGCTATGTTTGAGCCATTTTTTGTCATTTCTATTTTTAAAGTCTACTCTAGAGTGTGCCCCTCTACTTTCTTTTCTATTCAAGGCGCATTCTATACTTGCGAGAGATTGCAGAAGAAGATTGTGTAACTCAAGTGCTTCGATTATTTCTGTGTTCCACACGGTTGTTTTATCATTTATTTTTATGTCATTAAATTTTTTTAAAAGAGATTGGATAATTTTTTTCCCTTCCCTCATTTTTTTTTCTGATCTATAAACTGGGCAGTAGTTTTGCATTGTTTGCTGCATTTCAGCTCTAATTTTAGAAATAGAATTTTTTCCATTGGAATTTTTTATTTTCTCGAACCTCAAAATTATCTTTTCATAATCTTCTTCCAATATTTTATAGTTTTTCTTACTTGATTTGATTATTTTTGCGCACTGCGTTGCTGCAGATTTACCAAAAACGACTAAGTCAAGTAAAGAGTTTGAACCAAGTCTATTAGCCCCATGTACAGAAACACATGCGGCTTCACCTACTGACATAAGTCCAGGAACAATTTGTTCTTCACCTTTGGTATTTGTTTTTAAAACTTCACCATTTATGTTTGTCGGAATGCCGCCCATATTATAATGAACAGTTGGTTGCACCGGTATTGGTTCTTTTCTAACATCAACACCAGCAAATATTTTTGCAGATTCTGTTATACCAGGTAATTTTTCTTCAAGTATCTTGTGCTCTAAATGACTTAAATTCAAATGGATGTGATCTTTTTTTTGGCCACATCCCCTTCCTTCCATAATTTCATTGGTCATTGATCTTGAAACTACATCTCTACTAGCTAGATCTTTTGCGTTTGGGGCATAGCGCTCCATAAATCTCTCACCTTTTGAATTTGTTAAATATCCCCCTTCACCTCTAGCTCCTTCAGTAATTAAAACTCCAACACCATATATTCCTGTGGGATGAAATTGGGTAAACTCCATGTCTTGAAGAGGTAAATCAGCCCTTAAAACCATTCCTCCTCCATCACCTGTGCATGTATGTGCTGAAGTACATGAAAAGTATGCTCGTCCATAGCCACCAGTTGCAAGAATCACCATTTTTGATGAAAAAAGATAATATTTACCGTCGTGAAGGTTTATGGTTAAAACTCCCACACATTCTTTTTTCTTATTCATAATTAAATCGATTACAAAATGTTCGATGAAGAATTCAGCACTATGAGATATGGATTGTTGATAAAGTGTGTGAAGCATTGCATGTCCTGTCCTATCTGCTGCCGCGCATGTTCTTTGAGCTATTCCTTCACCAAAGTGAGTTGTCATTCCTCCGAATGGCCTCTGGTAAATTTTACCTTTTTCTGTTCTTGAGAAAGGAACACCGTAATGTTCCAGTTCAATTACTGCCTCAGGTGCTTCTTTGCACATGAAAGCGATAGCATCTTGATCACCTAACCAATCTGAACCTTTTACTGTATCGTACATGTGCCAAGTCCAGTCATCCTCACCCATATTGCCGAGAGCGGCGCTAATACCACCTTGGGCAGCAACAGTATGACTCCGTGTTGGAAATACTTTAGAAATACAAGCTGTTTTGAGGTTTGAGGATGCACAACCCATTACTGATCTTAGTCCAGAACCACCTGCACCAACAACGACAACATCAAATTCAAGTTTTACTAAATCTTTAATCATAAAATATTCAATATTGATAAAAGGCTAATGGCAATAATAGAAAAGATAGTAATTAAAAAGATGTTTTTCAAAATTAATATTATTTTTTTATTTTTCTGATTATGAATATAATCATCAATTATTGAAGACAATCCTATGTTTGAGTGTAAAATTACCGTTGCGATTAAAATAAAAAAAAGAAAGGAATTTTTATAATTTTTAAACCATTGTATTACTTCAGCGTAATTCTTGAGGTTTATTTGTGTTATAGAAATTGAGGTGTAAAGACACAATAAAAGAAAAATTACAGCATATACTTTCTGTAAAACCCAATTTGTTGAATAATTTCTTTTCATTAAAAAATACCTAGTACAATCGAAATATATAATGACAAACATATAGTAATTATAACAACCGAATATCCAAAAATAGTAGCTGATTTATTCTCTATAAATAAACCAAAATCCCAAAATATATGCCTGATGCCATTCATCATGTGGTAAGTAAAACCTAGAATAGTAAAAAAAATGATAATTCTCACAGGAAGAAAACTCATTAAAGAAATATAATGATGGTACATTTTCTCACCAAACATTAAGCTAAGTAACCAGAGTGCGACTAAAATTAATATTAGATTCAGGCAAAGGCCTGTAACTCTGTGTGTGATAGATAGAATAGATGTGATCTGTGGTTTGTATATTTGTAAGTGGGGTGATATTGGAAGCTGTTCTTTTCTCATTAGACTTTAGTTGGAATTAAGACAGAATATTCTAAGTCTAAAACAATATTTTCACTTAGTTTATCTTTTTCAGGAAATGAAATTTTTGATTCATTTTTTGATGCGATAGTCCTTAAAAAAAGAGTACCAAAATTTTCATTTATTTTCTCTTTTTCAATAACCTTGGACCAAGCATAAATTGTATCCCCAGCAAAAGTTGGCGCAGAATGTTTGCCGGAATGTATGGCTGAAATTTTGAATGCGTTAGCCAAACCGTTACAGCTTATTGCCCTGGCTAGTGAGATTATATATCCACCATAAATAATTCTTTTACCAAACCTTCCACCTTTCTCAACATGTTGGTTGAAATGTACTCTTGCATTGTTTTGGTAAAGTCTTGTTGCTATTTGATGTTCTGCCTCTTCGATAGTTTGTCCATCCAAATGATGAATTTCTTCGTCTACCCCATAGTCTTCAAAAAAAGAATCACTTCCAGTTACTTCTGAGGACCATTTTGAACTTTTGAAATTTTCTGGGATATAAAAAGCATTCGTTTGTACTCTTTCAGGAAGTGATGGAACTTGATTTTCGAAAGAATCAATCATCCCCTCTTTTTTTTTCCTCATCATTAGCCATCTAAAATATGATAAAACAATTTCACCATTTTGATTTCTTCCAACTGATTCTACATAAACGGTTCCGGTTTTCCCATTAGAGTTTTCTTTAAGTCCAATTATTTTTGATGTAGCACTAACAGTATCGCCAACAAATACAGGTTTTTTAAAATTTACACCTGCATAACCTAAATTAGCAATGGCGTTAAGTGACAGATCGGGAACTGTTCTACCAAAAATCATATGAAATACGAGGATATCGTCTAATAGAATTCTTTCAAACCCAAGACTTTTAGAAAATTCTTTTGAGTAATTCAATGCAAAACGACTGCCTGTAGTGGCAAGATAAATTGCAACATCCCCTTCCGTAATTGTACGAGGGACACTATGAGGAATTTCATCATTAAGCTTGTAATCCTCAAAATATCTGCTTTTAAAATTTTTCATTATTTATCATTTTTAATTAATAACTCAGCTATCTGAACAGAATTTAGCGCTGCACCTTTTCTCAAATTATCAGCAACGACCCAAAGTCCCATTGATTTTTTATCTTTTAATCTGACTCTGCTTACAAATACTTCATCTTCACCGGCTGATTCATCTGGCGTTACATACCCCCCATCGATATTTTCATCTACGACACTCAAGCCTTTTGTTTTTTTCATTTTACTAAGAGCTTTTTTAATATCAATTTCCTTCTCTGTTTCAATATATATAGATTCAGCATGACCCACAAAAACTGGAACTCTTACACAGGTTGCAAATATATCTATTTTAGATTTTAATATTTTTTGTGTTTCTTCATACATTTTGTTTTCTTCTTTTGTATGCCCTCCTTCTAAAAAACTATCAATATGGGGTATAATATTAAAAGCAATTCTTTTGCTAAATACTTTTGGTTCAAGTGGTTTGTTTTTATATACATCTAGAGTTTGATGAAATAACTCATCCATTGCTGGTTTTCCAGCTCCTGAGGTTGATTGATAAGTTGAAACTATTATTTTTTTAATTTTAAATAAATCATGTAATGGTTTTAAGGCCAGAACCATCTGAATAGTCGAGCAATTTGGGTTAGAAATAATATTTTTCTTTTGTAACTTGAGATCCTCTGGATTGACTTCGGGAATAATAAGGGGAATGTCTTTTTTCATTCTAAAATAAGATGTATTGTCTATAACTATTGCACCCTTTTTTGCTGCTTTTGGAGCAAATTCCTTTGAAACTTTAGAACCGGGAGATGACAAAACAATGTCAATATCTTGAAAATCAAAATCATCTAATTTGTGAACTACGATTTCTTTGTTCTCTCCATAATTAATTTTTGATCCTTCTGATTTGGAGGAAGCAAGGGCAAAAATTTTATTCACTGGAAATTTTCTAAAATCTAATATATTCAAGATTTCTCTTCCAACATTTCCAGTTGCTCCAACAATTGCCACATTATATTTTTTCATTCTTTAATCCTTCTAAAACTAAATCTCCCATATCACTGGTAGAAACATTTTTCTTGTTATCAGTTGAAATATCTTTTGTTCTGTATCCCTTTTCAAGGATAGAATTAACTATATTATTTATTAATTCAGAAATATCATTTCTTGAAAAGGAATATTTAAACATCATGCTTAGGCTTAAAATCATAGCTAGTGGATTTGCTATGCCTTTTCCAGCAATATCTGGAGCAGATCCGTGAACTGGCTCGTACATTGCTTTTTTTTCTCCAAAGGTGTTATAACCGATTGAAGCAGATGGGAGCATGCCTAGGGACCCAGTTAACATTGATGCACAATCAGATAGAATATCTCCAAACATATTTGTTGTTACAATTACATCAAATTGTTTGGGATTTCTTACAAGTTGCATTGATGCATTATCAACATACATATGACTAAGCTCTACCTCAGGAAATTGTTTTCCTATTTTGTTTACTATTTCTCTCCATAGTTCAGTAGATTCCAAAACATTTGCTTTATCAACGGAGCATAGTTTTTTTGATCTTAGTTTAGCAGTTTCAAATGCAACTTTTGCAATTCTCTCAATTTCGTCACTTGTATACACAAGTGTGTTAAAGCCTTTATATTTATTCTCTGAAATTTTTTTAATTCCCCTTGGTTCACCAAAATAAATACCCCCTGTTAATTCTCTTATTATAAGAATATCAAGACCTTTAATGACTTCTGGTTTGAGAGTTGATGAATTGGCTAGAGAATCAAATACAATTGCGGGTCTGAAATTTGCAAAGAGATCTAATTCTTTTCTTATCTTCAACAATCCACGCTCTGGTCTTTTCTCAAAAGCTAAGTTTTCCCATTTTGGGCCACCTACTGCACCTAAAATTATTGCATCAGATTGTTTGATTTTTGTAAGAGTTTCATCTGTAAGTGGTAATCCATATTTATCAATTGATGCCCCACCAACAAGATACTCGTTACACTCTATATTAATATTAGTATTTTCATTAATCCAATTGAGGATTTTTCTGGCTTCAATTGAAATTTCTTTTCCTATCCCATCACCAGGCAGAAGTGCAATATGAATTTTTTTTTTCATTATGAAATTTCCTATTCAGAAGATTTTTTTTTTAAATTATAAGCCATGGCTTATTTTTCTCAATTCTGGCCTCATAATCATTGATCTTATTTGATTCTTTGAGTGTCAAAGCAATATCATCTAGCCCTTCAAGAAGACATTTTTTTCTGAATGGATCAACATCAAATTCAAATAATTTTCCATTCTCACATTGTATTGATTGACTAACGAGATCTATTATGAGCGTATTTTTTACTTCTGCTTCATTCATGAGATAATCAACACTTTTTTGAGCTAATTCAATTGGAAGAATTCCATTTTTAAAACAGTTGTTAAAAAAAATATCTGCAAAACTTGGAGCTATAATCGATTTAAAACCAAAGTCTAATAATGACCATGGTGCATGCTCTCTGCTACTTCCACAACCAAAATTTTCACCAGTTATTAATATTTCTGCTTCATTGTATGGATCCCAATTTAAAACAAAATCATTTCTTATATTACCCTGTAAATCATACCTTAATTCATGGAATAGATTTTTTCCTAAGCCCGACCTTTTTATTGTTTTTAAAAACTGTTTTGGGATGATCATGTCAGTATCAATATTAATCATAGGTAGTGGTGCTGCAATACCTTTGACTTTTATAAACTTTTCCATTACAGGTCCTCTACCAGACTTAGTTTCCCTTTTATTGCAGATGCTGCAGCAATTGCAGGACTAACTAAATGTGTTCTGCCTTGTCTTCCCTGTCTTCCTTCAAAATTTCTATTTGATGTCGATGCACACCTTTCTTTTGGTTTTAATTGATCAGGGTTCATTGCAAGGCACATAGAACAACCTGGTTCACGCCAGTCAAATCCAGCATTAATTAAAATTTTATCTAATCCCTCTTTTTCAGCTTGCTGTTTAACTAAACCGGATCCTGGAACTATCATTGAATTAACACTTACTTTTTTTCCTTTCACAACTTTTGCAACTTCTCTAAGGTCCTCGATCCTTCCATTGGTGCATGAGCCGATGAAAACTCTATCAATCTTGATATCTTTTATTTTTTGATTAGGTTTTAAACCCATATACTCCAATGATCTAATAATAGCATTTTTTCTATTTATATCTTTTGTCTTCTCTGGATCTGGTATACTTCCATTTATTGATGTAACATCTTGTGGACTGGTACCCCAAGTAACTTGAGGCTCGATAGAGTCTGCATTAATTGTTACTTCTTTATCATATTTTGCTCCAATGTCAGATGGAAGGTTTTTCCAATATTTTATTGCTTTCTCCCAATTTTCATTTTTTGGAGCATAAGGTCTACCCTTAATGTAATTAAATGTTTTTTCGTCTGGTGCAATAAGTCCAGCTCTAGCTCCCCCTTCAATACTCATATTACATATAGTCATTCTTCCTTCCATCGTGAGATTTCTGATAGCCTCTCCAGAATATTCTATTACATAACCTGTCCCCCCAGCTGTACCAATTTGGCCAATTATTTTTAAAATAATGTCTTTAGATGTCACACCGGGGCTTACCTCACCCTTGACTGTGATTCTCATATTTTTTGCAGGTTTTTGAATAAGTGTTTGTGTTGCAAGAACATGTTCTACTTCACTAGTACCAATTCCAAAAGCTAGCGCACCAAAAGCTCCGTGAGTTGCAGTATGACTATCACCGCAAACAATTGTCATACCTGGTTGAGTTATTCCTTGCTCTGGACCAACAATATGAACAATACCTTGCCTTTTATCTAGTAAAGGAAAAAGATTAATATCAAATTCTTTACAGTTTCTCTCTAGTGTTTCTACTTGGATTCGACTATCTTTATTTTTGATTCCCTTTGATCGATCAGAGGTGGGTACATTATGATCAGCTACTGCAAATGTATGCCTTGGTTTTCTAACTTTTCTATTAGAATTTCTCAGCCCTTCAAATGCCTGTGGGCTTGTTACTTCGTGAACTAAATGTCGGTCAATATAAATCAAACAAGTTCCATCTTGTTGTTTTTCAACCAGGTGGCTTTTCCAAATTTTGTCAAAAATGGTTTGGGGTTTCATAATCTTTTGAAAATTTTAAAAAATGAAAATTATTTTTTTTCATTATCTTTAATTTCTTCATTCTTTTTAGATTCAGTTTGTGTTTGGTCGAGATTAGGGCTATCACCATCAGCTTTAACTTTTACAGGACTATCACTTTTTTTTTTTTCTGAAGATTTATTGTCCTGATTTTCAGAAGGTTCGGCGATATCCTTTTCACTTTTGGCAATTCCTTTTTCAGAAATTCTTGCTGATTTTCCACTTCTATTTCTCAAAAAATAAAGTTTTGATCTTCTAACATCACCACTCTTGACTAATTCAATTTTACTAATTTGAGGTGAGTATAAAGGGAGCACTCTTTCGATTCCCTCTCCATACGATATTTTTCTGACAGTGAAAGATGAATTTAAACCTGAGTTTTTTAAACCTATGCAAACTCCCTCGAATATTTGAATTCTTTCTTTTTCACCTTCTTTGACTTTTAAATGTACCTTAAGTGTGTCACCAGGATTAAATTTTGGTATCGATTTTCCTGAGGATAATTCTTTAAGATGGTTTTTTTCATAATCTTGTAATGTGTTCATTTTTGTACCTATTTTTTTTTCATATACAGTTTAAATAAATCCGGTCTTATCTTTTTAGTTTTTTCTAACGATTTTTTCAATCTCCAATCTGAAATTTTTTTATGGTTACCACTTAAAAGAATATCAGGGGGCCTCTTTTTTTTCCATTCCAGAGGTTTGGTATATTGAGGGTATTCTAATAAGTTGTTTTGAAAACTTTCAGAACATAAACTTTTATTATTACCTAATACTTCAGGAATCAATCTTACGCAAGCATCAATTAATATAAAAGCAGCTGTTTCCCCTCCAGAAAGCACATAATCACCGACTGAAATTTCTTCAATTTTATTATATTCTAAAAATCTTTCATCAATACCTTCGTATCTGCCACATACAATGATTACATTTTTATAATTAATAATTTCTTTAGCAATCTTATGAGAAAACCTTTTCCCGCTCGGTGAAAGGTAAATGATCTTTGGATGTTTTAATTTTTTTTTAGCGTATTCTAATGAGTTTTGCAAAATATCCGGTTGAATAATCATTCCTGCTCCACCTCCAAACGGCTTGTCATCAACTGTTTTTGACTTTTTTTTTGAGAAATCTCGTATATTAATTGTTTCAAGATTAAATTTTTTTTTTTTTAATGCTTTTCCAATAATTGAAAATCCTAGTGGTCCAGGAAACATTTCAGGGAATAATGTTAGAATTTTAAATTTCATAATAAATTGGATTTAGTTGAATTTTTTTTTTTTTTTAAATTTACTTTTAATATATGATGCTCATTGTAAGGAACCAGTAACTCCTTTTTTTTACCAACTATTTCAAAGTAATCTCCTGCACCATGATTTAAAACATTTTTAATCTTCCCAATATTTTTATTTCCAATGTAAACATCATTTCCAATTAAATCGTTGTAATAAAACTGATTTTTTTTTAGTTTAGGTAACGTCCCTTTTTCTAAAAAAATTGATTTTCCAACAAACTTTTGTGCTTGTTCAGGAGAATCAATTGTGGAAATTTTTGCAATGAGATTATCTCCTTTTTTTTCTAATCTGAAATTAATTTTTTGATTTTCTTCAGAAAAAAACTTTGAATAGTTCATGATTTCAAATTTTTTGGTAAAAAAACTGTGAACGAATATATACCCTTTGATACCAAATGTTTTACCAAATTTCGCTACTAACAGCATTTCGGTTTTATTTTTAGAGATTATTTTGCTTTTCCTCCACTAATATTGAATTCATATTACTATAATTTTTTTTTATTTATCTGAAGTTTTTTCTCCTCCTTCTGGAGATTCAGATTTAGCCTGCTCTGGATTTGGTGCTTCTGCTGGTTTAGGCTGTTCACCTTGTTCAGTCTGAGTAGCTTCTGCTGGTTTAGATTGTTCACCTTGTTCAGGCTGAGCAGTTTCTGCTGGTTTAGGCTGTTCACTTTGTTTGGGCTGAGTAGCTTCTGCTGGTTTAGGCTGTTCACTTTGTTTGGGCTGAGCAGTTTCTGCTGGTTTAGGCTGTTCACTTTGTTCAGGACTAGCTGGTGGAGCACTTTTGGCAGCATTTTCTGCATCTACTTTTGCTTTAGTTTTTTCTTCTTTTGCTTTAATTTTTTCTAAAGTCTTTTTTCGTGGTTTATCTTGTTTAGTTTGCTTAGTAATTACTGGTTTGTCAGCTAAACCTTCTTTAGCTAAAAATTTTTGAACTCTTTCTGTTGGTTTTGCCCCAACTGATAACCAATATTTGATTCTCTCTTTATTTAGATAAATTCTCTCAGGATCAGTTTTTTCTTTCATTGGGTTGTAGGTACCTAACCTTTCTAAATAACGTCCATCTCTTGGTGAACGGATATCCGCTGCTACAATTCTATAAAATGGCCTTTTTTTCGACCCACCTCTTGATAATCTTAAAGCTACACTCATTTTTTCTCCTTTCTAGTAATCAAAATGGTTTATTCTTTCCCATAAGTGAATTAATGTCATTCATTTGACCTGATTTCATTAAATTTTCAAAATTTTTGTTTTTACCCATCTTTTTCATCATTTGGCTCATCTTTTTAAACTGTTTAAGGAGTTTATTTATATCTTGAATACTTGTTCCAGAACCTTTTGAAATTCTTATTTTCCTTGATGCTTTAATTATATCTGGAAAGTTCTTTTCCTTTTTTGTCATAGAGCTGATGATAGCTTTTTGTTTCTTGAAAATATCGTTGTTCTCCATTGATTGTTCAACCTTTTCCTTGATTCCAGACATTCCAGGTAGGTATTTCAAGAAACCTTTTATTCCACCCATGTTTGAAATTTGTTCGAGTTGTTTTGAATAATCTGAGAGCGAGAATCTTCCTTTTAAGATTTTTTTTTGAAGTTTTTCTGCATCTTTTTGGTCAATTTGATCTGCTGCTTTTTCAACAAGCGAAACAACATCACCCATTCCAAGAATTCTATTGGCAATTCTATCTGGATGAAAAATTTCTAAATCATCAATTTTTTCACCAACGCCTAAAAATTTGATTGGTTTTTTGGTTACATACTTCATTGATAGAGCTGCTCCACCTCGGCTATCACCATCAATTCTTGTAAGAACTAAACCAGTTAAGTCTATTTTTTCAGAAAATATTTTAGCAGTATTAACAGCATCCTGTCCTGTCATTGAATCTGCTACCAACAATATTTCGGAAAACTTAAAATTTTTGGAAATTTCCGATATTTCATTCATCATTTTTTTATCAACATGATTTCTTCCTGCACTATCAAGAATTAAAACATCAACTTCATTGGATTGCGCTTTCTTTAAAGAAATCTTGGCTATTTCAAGAGCTGATTTATTATTTTGTTTTTCAAGAACAAGTAAATCATTTTTTTCTGCAAGTGAAATCAGCTGTTCCTGAGCAGCAGGTCTATAAATATCAAGCGATGCCATCATAACCTTTTTATTTTTATTTTTATTTATCCATTTAGCAATTTTTGCTGATGTAGTTGTTTTTCCTGAACCTTGAAGACCAACCATCATGATTAATACAGGAGGCTTTGCATTTACAGTTAATTCGCTGTTTTCTGAGCCCAATAAACTGGTAAGTTCATCATTAACGATTTTTATTACCATCTGTGCGGGGGTAACACTTTTTATGACTTCTTGACCTGATGCCTTGGCGCGAATTTTTTCAATGAAATCTTTTGCTATAGAAATTGAAACATCCGACTCTAACAAAGCAACACGAATTTCCCTCAGAGCTTCATTTAGAGAAGCTTCATCTATTACACCTTTTCCTTTAAGTTTACTGAAAACACCAGTAATTTTTTCTGTAAGATTTTCAAACATTTTTTATCAATCAATTCAAACAAAAAAAGTCAGTGCACGAAACTCGTGGACTGACTGAAATTATTGATTGTTTTTATATCAAAAAACAATTACTTCTTAAAGCTATTTTAATAAAAATTAAGAGAATGATGAAATTTAAAAAAA
>MDTG01431297.1_pt1 | contig 14313 bp, 12 predicted proteins | sample 811421 | NCBI WGS metagenome assembly MDTG01 (sample SAMN05326645, study PRJNA326480) | marine metagenome | isolation source: seawater | place: Pacific Ocean: South East | collected 2011
ACAACAACAGGCCAAGAATTTGAAAAATATTTGTTTTTTCAATTTTCATTAAAGACGAAAGAACAATTGTAGCTGCAGGAATAGCAGCTAACATTAGAACTGCATTTATTACTTGTGTAAAGTTAAGTGCATAATAAACAATTGAATTGAATGTGCTTATTGTAATCACACCCATAAAGCTGATTACAAACCAGTTTTTTTTTATATAGGGTAAATTATTGTAAATTTCTTTATAGGTAAAAGGTATCAAGATAAACCAAACAGCAATCCATCTGAAAACGTTTAATGTCAATGGAGGAATTTCAAAAAGTGTAGCGAATTTTCCAACAATAAAATTTCCTGACCAAAACAATGCAGCGAGGACAAGTAGAACGTAAGCTAAGTAATTTTTCGACAAATTTTTTCCTAGTTAAATCTTGAAGAGCTGTATGGAGATAAGTCTAAATTAGTTTTTTCTCCAGCAACAATTTTTGAAACTATTTTGCCTGTTATAGCTCCTAGTGTCCAGCCTAAATGATGATGTCCGAATGCGTAAACTATATTTTTATTTTTAAGTGATGGACCTAGTATTGGAAGGAAATCAGGTAAAGTTGGTCTAAATCCAAGCCATTCATCTTCATGATCTTTAAGTTGAGGTAGTAGCTCTTTTGCACAATTAACTAGGTAATTTATTCTTTTTTTTGATGGAGGGTTTTTTAAACCACCTAACTCAACTGTCCCCACAGCTCTTAAACCCTGGTTCATCGGTGTCATACCAAAACCTCGGTCTAAAAAAATTACCGGTCTTGAAATCAAATGACTCATGTTCTTAAAATGCACGTGGTAACCTCTCTCAGTATCAAGAGGTATATTCTCTCCTAATTGATCTGTTAAAGATTTTGAAAAAGCTCCAGATGCTATAACTGTTTTTTCGAATTTATATTCTTTACTTTCAGATTTAATTGAAGTTTCGTCTTCACTTATTTGTTTTAATTGGTTTATGTTTTCTTTAATAAATTTTCCACCTTTTTTTAAGAAGAGTTTAAATATTTCTTTTAGAATACCGTGAGGATCTTTTGCATGCATCGCTGACTCATAAATTACTCCTGCATCAAAAGCTGGGCTTAAATTAGGCTCTAAATCTAAAACTTCTTTTTGGGACAAAAGTTTTTGCTCAATTCCTAATTCATCTCTAACTTTAATTTCTAAATTTCTGCTTTTAAGATTTTTATTAGTCCAAACATATATAATTCCGTTTCTTTCAACTAGGTTTTGAATATTTATTTCTCTAAAAATTTCTTCATAAGCATCGTTTGATAAATTTAAAATCTGATGCATATATCTTGCTGTGTGAAGAGAAGATTTTTTATTACAGTTTTTCAAATAATGAAAAAACCATGGGATCATTTTTGGTATATAATTCCACTTGAGTGCCAATGGTCCGTTTGAACCGAACAACATTTTAGGAACGTCATATAATATGTCGGGTCTATTAAATTGTAACACCGCGTAAGGGGAGAAATGTCCAGCGTTACCATAAGAAGCTGGAGTAGATGAGGAGTCTCTTGGATCGTCTCTGTCAAAGATAGTTGTTGGAATTCCTTTTTTAATTAGTTGTAAGCCAATGCAGACTCCTTGAATGCCAGCTCCAATGATGCCTACTGATTTACAACTTTTATATTTCATGCAAAGAAATATATTATAAATTTAGATTGTTTGCAGTGCGTTAGATTATGCTGAAATCTCAGTATCTTTTTGGCCGTTAGCTGGTTTGCCGTTTTTCTTGTTTTCTTTCTTGTCTTTTGGCTTTGAAAATAGAAAATCTGCAGTGCTAGAAGTTTTTTCTAGTGATAAACCTTTTTTAATGTAGCCTTCTATGTCTGCACCGTCTTCTGTTCTTAAGTTTTGAGTAAATTCAATGTCACCTTTAACAACTCCAGTGCTTCCTATAACTACGTTTTGAGCTGAAATTTTTCCATCTAGGTGTCCATGTATCTCTACTCTATCAGCTTCGACAGTTCCAGAGATTGAACCTGTCTCCTTGATAACAACTTCCTTTGAAAAAACTGGTCCTTTAATTAATCCAGCAATATCGATTGCTCCTGAACTGTTAACAGTCCCGTCTATACTTACTGTTTCACTTATTAAAGATCTCTCAGAGTCTTTTCTTTCATTGAACAGCGATTTTTTATCAGATCCAAACATTTTTATATAAAGATTAAATCATTAAAAAGCATTATCAACAAGACTTAAAAAAAATAAAAAGTGGCCAATTTGGGATATTGAATCAAAGAAATTTTAGTTCACAGGCGTATCTTTATGTATTTTACATGACATAGCTATTCCTAAGCCAAACATAATTGCTAGCATTGATGAACCACCATAGGACATAATTGGCAATGGTGCACCTACTATAGGTAGTAAACCTAGAACCATACCCATATTAACTGCGACATAGCTGCAAAAAGCAGTGGCAAATCCGTAACAGTAGAATTTACCGAAATTACTTCTAGTTTCATGTCCTATTTTTACTATTCTAGATATGATTAAGACATATAAGAAAAGTATGGATACCGACCCTACAAATCCGAATTCTTCGGAGAAGAGGGTGAAGATAAAATCTGTATGTTTTTCAGGTAAAAAATCTAAATAACTTTGGGAACCATTTAAATATCCTTTTCCAAAAATACCACCAGATCCTATGGCTATTTTTGATTGAATAATTTGGTATCCAGCACCCAATGGATCTCTGTCTGGATTTAAAAAAGTTAAAATTCTTGACTTTTGATATGGTTTTAAAAATGAAATTGCTATCGGTGCCAACGATATAAATAAGATTCCTAGATAAGCGAAAAATTTTATTTTAACGCCTGCAAGCCACGCAACAATTATACCTCCTATCAAAATTAATATTGCAGTTCCTAGATCTGGCTGCGTGATTACTAATAAGACAGGTCCTATTAAAGCAATAATGGGTAAAAATAAAAATCTGAGTCTGTTAACATCATGAGAAGGTATTCTATGGTAATACTGTGCTAGAAATAAAATTAAACCAACTTTCATTAATTCTGATGGTTGTAAGTTCATAAAATATAAATTAATCCATCTTTGCGAACCTGAAGAAGTTAATCCAAAATATTTAACACCTAAAAGAAGTATAAAGAATAATAAGTATATCAATGTGCTTGTCTGATACCAAAATCTCAAATCAAAAAAAGAGAACGATAAAAAGAGAAAGAAAAATAAAGTAAATTTTGTGATATGGCTTTTAGTGTGATAATTAAATTCTCCACTTGCAGTTGAGTACATTGCAAACATACTTACTATTCCAAGAATAAGAATTGCAAATACTAAAATATAATCTATAGAGCTTATCTTATCTCTAAAAGACTGAGAAGATTGTATTGATCTTGGTTTAAACATTAAATTGACTCTCCAATTTTATTTAATATTTCTTTTCTTTTTTGGTCTCTCTCAATTACTTTTTTAATAATCTGTTTTGCTATTGGAGCAGCACTACTACTTCCTGAGCCACCATGTTCTACTACAACGCTTATCGCATATTGTGGGAAGCTTACTGGAGCAAATGCTACAAACAATGCATGATCTCTATTTTCATACTTAATATCTTTTTGTTTAACTTCTTTTTCTCTTTGTTCTTCCGTAAATTTTTTAATTTGAGATGATCCTGTTTTTCCTGCAAACATAAATTTTTTATCTTTTAATCTTGATCTATAAGATGTGCCTCCTACTTCATTGGTAGCGGCAAACATAGCATCTTTTACAAAATTAATATTTTCTTGATTTTTGAATAATGGCTTTAAATTAAAATTATCTAATAAAAGATCAGTTGGTAATTCAGCGTTAGGGTTATTTCTTTTAAATTCAACGTAAGATCTTAACTCATTATTTGTTCTTTTATTATTAACAAGAATATTTGGTGTAATTTCATAACCACCGTTTGCTATTTGAGCAGTCATTAAACATAATTGCAAAGGTGTGCTTAAATAATATCCTTGTCCAATTCCCGAGTGGAGAGTTTCACCAATGTACCAATTTTGACCAATATATTTTTTTTTCCAACTTGTGTTGGGAACAACACCGGGCCTTTCCTCTAAAAAACCTTCTAGAATTTTTTTTCCTAATCCAAATTTTTTTGCTGTTTCTGACAATCTGTCTACTCCCAGTTTTCTTGCAATCTCATAAAAATAAACATCGCATGATCTTTGTATGGCTGTCCTCATATTCATGTAACCATGGCCCTTTTTTTTCCAACAATGGAATTTTTCACCATGTAGTTCGGTTACTCCTTTGCAATGAACGGTTAAATTTGGTGAAGCTATATTATTTTCTAAAGCACTAAATGCTACGATTGTTTTAATTGTTGAACCTGGAGGATACAATCCAGCAATTGCTTTATTTGTAAGTGGTTTAGCTTTATTTTTTAAAAGAAATTTCCAGTCTTTTTGATTTATTCCATGAACAAAAGCATTAGGATCATATGTAGGAGATGATACTAAAGAAATTATATCACCATTATATATATCCATTACACATGCAGAACCAACAACTTCAGTTAATTGTTTTGATGCAAATCTTTGAACCTCTAAATCAATAGTTGTTTTAAAATCTTTTCCAGCAATACCTTTGTCATATTTTATTTCTCGAATTCTTTTTCCAAAAGCGTTAACTTCATACCTTTGAAAACCAACATTACCTATTATTTCTTCATCCAATTTATTTTCTAATCCAGTTTTTCCTACAGAAATTCCTCTTACTGCCATTTCTCTTAAATATTCCTTTTTACTTAAATCTTTAGCGCTTACTTGAGATACATAACCCACAATATGCGAAGTTGATTGTTCTGGATAGATTCTCGCTACTGAAACTATTGGTTCAACACCTTGTAATTCATGTAGAAAAAGATTTACTCTCGAAAATTCTGTCCATGACAAATTATCATTTACTATAATTGGCTCCCAAGGTTTTTGTTTTGCAATTTTTCTTTTTAAATATCTGATTTTTTCATCACTTAAATCTAAAATATTTTTAAGCCTAAAAAACAAAGATTCAATATTATCTGAGTTTTCAGGTGTTATGTGAAGTTGATAGACTTTTTCGTTTGATGCTATCTCCTTATTAAAATAGTCTCTGATAACACCTCTTTGAGGCGCAATTCTCCATTCTCTGAATCGATTTTTATCAGATAAAGTACTATATTTTTTACTTTCATTGATTTGTAAAGAAATTAACCTTCCAAATATTCCTCCGAACACCACAACTTGAGCAGCGGTAATAATAAACATTCTCCTACTAATCATTTTTGATTTACTAGCAATACTTGAAGACGTTATTTTAATCATGACTCCTCACAATAATAAATGAACCATATGTTCTAAATACAGCCCAAAAGAAGGGAAAAAAAATAAAAGTAAATAAAGAATTATAAAATAGATCAGTATATGTAAAAATTAAGTCTGAAAAATTATTCAACATAATTAAAAATAAAATATTAGAAAAAAATATTGCAATTACAAATGTAAACCAATCACTAAATAGTGAGACATTTACTGAGACGTTTCGCACGTATGCAGCAATAAAAGAGACTACAAGGTAAGTAATAGCGCTTATCCCTAAAGGCAAAGACATTACAACGTCATTTATAATGCCGGCAAAAAATATATGCCCATTTCCTAATACAGATGGATTTTTTAAAACCCAATAATAAATTATTATAATTTGAAGATTAAAAGATAAAATTTCAAAAGTATTACTAAAAACTGTATCAATCTCACTTACAGATAAAAAGTACAACAAAAGCAAAGGCCCTAGGCTAAATATCTTAAGTCTTAAATCTTTAAGTATAGTACTCATTTAAAATTACCTATCTCTTTATCCATAATTTTTACAAATGACAGCTGTGAGGGATTAGAAAATAATTTTACAAAAATTTTTCCCTCTTGAATTAATGTTTTTCCAATAGCCACTCCAGGAGGAAAAATTCCGTCTTTTCCCGATGTAAAAACAGTTTTATTTTCTTCTCCCTCAAATAATTCTGGCAAATATTGAAGTGTTGGTTCGTTACCACCCATACCAGATAAAATTGCCTGAACACCACTTGACTCTATCATAACTGGTATTTTGCTATTAAGGTCATTTAGTAATAGCACTCTTGATGTTAAAAAATTAACTTCTACTATTCTTCCTACCAAATAGTTTGCGTCAACAACTGGCATGCCTTTTTTTACTCCAGATTTACTACCTTTGTTTATAATCACTGACTTTAGAAAAGGACTATCTTTATCTAAAAAAACTTTTGCTGAAACCATATCGATAGTTCCAAGATTTTCGGACTCTAAAACGTCTTTTAATCTTTTATTTTCTGTCATTAAAAATTGAAGATTAAAATCTTTTTCTTCTAATGCTATTAGTTTTTCTCTAAGTATTTCATTTTCCTTGTATAGCGAAAAATGATTAATAGTTTTATCTTTAATGCTAGGAATTAATTTGAAGGGAAAAGAAATAGTTGATGAAACGGTATATATCCCATCATTTAAAATAGATCTCGCAATTTTTGTAATTTTACTTGGATAAATATCTATAAAAAATATTATGCAGCCTATTAGAAAATAAAATATTAAAGAAAATTTTTGTTTAGCTCCTCTTTGTAAAAGAGCAGATCGTATAGCTATTCCAAAATCATCTCTACTGGCAGACATCTAAGCTTATAAAATAGTTTAATATTCAGATAACATTGTAGAGAAAATTTCCTCGTTCTCTAAAGCTTTGCCTGTTCCAACCGCTACGCAAGATAATGGATCATCTGCTATCGTTACTGGTAAGCCTGTATCTTTTGATATTAATTTATCTATATTTCTTAATAACGCTCCCCCGCCTGTTAAAATTAAACCCATATCTACTAAGTCTGCAGATAATTCTGGAGGCGTATTTTCTAAAGCTTCTTTTATTCCAGACAGCATTTGATTTAACACTGGCATTAAAGCTTCACTTGCATCTTCTTCTGTTAAAGCTATTTCTTTTGGAGTACCAGATCTGATATCTCTTCCTTTCATAAGAAAAGTATTACTAGATGTAGGTACTGCGGTACCTATCTCTTTCTTAATTTTTTCTGCAGTAGAATCTCCAATTAATAAATTAAATTTTTTTCTCATATAATTTATTATTGATCCGTCCATTGCATCGCCAGCCACTCTAAGAGATTTTGAATACACAACCCCTCCTAATGACATTACGGCTATCTCTGTAGTACCACCTCCAATATCAACTACCATTGAACCTGTGGCTTCTGATATAGGTAAACCTGCTCCTATAGCGGCGGCAATAGGTTCTTCAATTAATTGAACCTTTCTAGCTCCTGCAGCTAAAGCAGAATCTTGAATAGCTTTTCTCTCAACTGGTGTTGATCCAGTCGGAACACAAATCAAAATTCTAGGATTTGCAAATGCAGTTTTTTTATGAACTTTTTTAATAAAATGCTTTATCATCTCCTCAGTAACTACAAAGTCTGCAATTACACCATCTTTTAAAGGTCTTATTGCTGCAATATTTCCAGGTGTTCTTCCCAGCATGGTTTTAGCTTCATCTCCTACTGCTAAAACTGATTTTTTGCCCCCATCTGTTATTACTGCCACCACGGACGGCTCATTTAATACTACTCCTTGGCCTTTAAGAACTACCAATGTATTTGCTGTTCCTAAATCTATGGCCATGTCTTGTGACCATAATGATGAAATTCCAGTCATTCTATCTAATATTTTCATTTGTTTCCTTTCTAATTTTGAGCACTAAGATTGTGTCCTGGTGCTGTTTTTTTTCTTTTTATTATCATTTTATTTAACGCACTCAAATATGCATTTGCAGAGGCGACTAAAGTGTCGGTGTCTGCAGCTTGACCAACTGTTGTTTTTCCATTCTCCTCAATTCTAACACTTACTGTTGCTTGAGCGTCAGTACCCTCTGTTACAGCATGAACATTGTAAAGCTGAAGCGTAACATTGTGGTCATATAGTTTTTTAATACATTTAAAAATTGCATCAACTGGTCCATCACCAGTTTCAGAAGCTTTTTTAATCTTACCAAAAACTTCTAAGGTCATTTCTGCTTTCTGTGGTTCTCCTGTCCCAGCAAAAACTTTTAAAGATTTTAATTTTATTTCATTATCTTCTGTTATTAAACTATCATCTACTAAAGCTGCGATATCTTCGTCGTAAACATGTTTTTTTTTATCCGCAAGAATTTTAAATTTTCCAAATGCTTCTTGAATGACGTCATCTGTGATTCCTATATAGCCTAAATCATTTAGTTTGTCTTTAAAAGCATGTCTTCCAGAGTGCTTACCCATTACCAATGAAGTTTTATTTACTCCAACACTTTCTGGTGTCATTATTTCATAAGTATTTCTATTTTTTAACATTCCATCTTGATGAATTCCTGACTCATGAGCAAAAGCGTTTTTTCCAACAATGGCTTTATTGAATTGCACAGGAAAACCTGTGGCATTTGAAACAACTTTTGAGGCTTTACTAATTAGTTTGGTATTTATTCCTGTTGTATATGGCATTAAGTCATTTCTAGTTTTAATTGCCATGACAATTTCTTCAAGAGCAGAATTTCCCGCTCTTTCTCCAATACCATTAATTGTACACTCAACTTGTCTAGCGCCCGCTACCACTCCTGCTAAAGCATTCGCTACTGCTAATCCGAGATCGTTATGTGTATGAGTAGATAAGATTGCTTTATCGATATTTGGAACTTTATTTATTAATGTCGAAATTATTTTTGTATACTCCGAAGGGACCGTATAACCCACTGTGTCTGGAATATTAATTGTTTTTGCACCACACTTAATTGCTAATTCAACAGTTTTACACATGTAATCCATGTCAGTTCTAGTTCCATCTTCACATGACCACTCAACATCATCAGTAAATTTTCTTGCATACTTCACACTAAAATCAATTGCTTCTAATACTTCTTGAGGGGATTTTTGAAGTTTATGTTTCATATGAAGTGGACTTGTTGAAATAAAAGTATGAATTCTAAAATTCTTTGAGTGATTTAATGACTCATTACATGCATCTATATCTTTTTTTGTAGCCCTAGCTAAACCACAAGGGATAGATCTTTTTAATGTTTTACTTATTTCAGTTACTGCTTCAAAATCTCCCGGTGAAGCTATAGGAAAACCAGCTTCTATAACATCAACGCCTAATTCATCAAATACTCGAGATATTTGTAATTTTTCCTCCAAGCTCATAGAAGCTCCTGGAGACTGTTCTCCATCTCTCATAGTGGTATCGAAGATTATTATTCTATTTTTGTCGCTCATAAATATAGTTACATATTACAAGCAAAAGTAGAATATGCAAATACTTATATAAATATCAGTTTATTTTTTTGATCAGATTGGGTTAATTTTTGTCTTTATCGACCAACTTATTCTTGCCAATCCAAGGCATCATAGCTCTTAGCTCTTTACCAACTTTTTCTATTGGATGATCGGCTAAATCTTTTCTCATTTTAAGGAAATTTTTTTGTCCGGATCTATGTTCATCCATCCATTGTTTTGTAAATTTACCCGATTGAATGTCTTTAAGAACTTCTTTCATTTTTTCTTTAGTTTTGCTATCAACAATTCTTTTGCCTGAAACGTATTCTCCGTATTCAGCTGTATTAGATATTGAATAGTTCATATTAGCTATTCCTCCTTCATAAATAAGGTCAACTATTAATTTAACTTCATGTAAAGTTTCAAAGTAAGCCATTTCAGGTGGATAGCCTGCTTCTGTAAGAGTCTCAAAACCATTTTTTATTAACTCAACAAGGCCTCCACATAAAACAGTTTGTTCTCCAAAAAGATCTGTTTCACATTCATCTTTAAAAGTTGTTTCAATGATACCAGCTTTACCTCCACCAACAGCAGACGCGTAGGACAAAGCTAATTCTTTTGCTTTTCCTGAGCTATCTTTGTGAATTGCCATTAAACAAGGAACGCCTCCACCTTTTTGATATTCACTTCTCACTGTATGTCCAGGTCCTTTTGGTGCTACCATAAAGACATCTAAATCTTTTCTCGCATTTATTAAATCAAAGTGAATATTTAAACCATGTGCAAAAGCTAAACTTGTCCCTTCTTTCATTCTTTGCTCGATATGATTTTTATAAATTTCTGACTGGAGTTCATCTGGTGTCAACATCATAACTACGTCAGCCCACGCAGCAGCGTCTGAAAGTGACATTACTTTCAATCCTGCAGCCTCAGCTTTCTTTATGCTTGAAGAATCTTCTCGTAACGCAACGACTATTTCTTTAACGCCACTATCTTTTAAGTTTAAAGCATGAGCATGCCCTTGACTTCCATAGCCAAAAATTGCAACTTTTTTATCTTTAATTAAACTTTTATTTGTATCTTTATCGTAATAAGTCTTCATAATAATTCCTTTTAACTAAATATCTTTGCACCCTTTGTCATTGCCACTGAGCCTGTTCTAGATGTGCTTATAAGGCCTAATCTTTTTAAATCAAGTGCTAATTTATCTATATCGGCTCTTAAGGCAGTCACTTGGATAACAAAAGATTTTTTTGATTTATCTAAAATAACTGGATTAAATTTCTTGCAAATTTTTTTAATCTTTTCTTGTTTTTGTGAATTTGCCAAAACTTTAAATAAAGCAAGTTCTCTAAACAAAATATCCTTATCGTTTCTTTTAAAATCAGCTACTTTGTGAACTGGAACTAATTTTGTGAGTTGTAATTTTATCTGTTCAATTACCTGTGGAGTTCCCTCTGTCACTATTGTAATTCTTGAAATATGTTTTTTTTTATCTACTTCAGCTACCGCTAAAGACTCAATGTTGTATCCCCTGCCGGAAAAAAGTCCTGCTATTCTTGCTAAGACACCTGCTTCATTGTCTACCCAAACAACAATAATGTGTCTTTCCAATTTACCAATTTTACCAGGAGCGCTATAAGCTGATTTAGATTTTGGCATTATACTAATATCTTTCCTTCATCTGAAATCTCTTCTTCTTCTTCAGGTCCTAAGATCATCTGATTGTGAGGCTTGCCAGAAGGTATCATAGGAAAACAATTTTCAGATTTATCAACTACACAGTCAAAAATAACTGGTTTTTCAACTTCAATCATTTCTTGAATTTTTTGATCAAGTTCATCTGGTGTTTTAGCTCTAATCCCAACACATCCGTATGACTCTGCCAGTTTGACAAAATCTGGAAGAGCTGCTGTATAACTCTCAGAATAATTTTTATCATGTAATAGTTCTTGCCATTGTCTGACCATACCCATGTACTCATTATTAAGAATGAATATTTTTATAGGTAATTTATATTGAACTGCTGTGGACATTTCTTGCATGGTCATTAAAACTGATGCCTCACCAGCGATATCAACGACTAATTTACCAGGATTAGCTACTTGAACACCGATAGCTGCTGGCAAACCATATCCCATTGTACCTAGACCTCCAGATGTCATCCAACGATTAGGTTTGTTAAATTTATAATGTTGAGCGGCCCACATCTGATGTTGACCAACTTCTGTTGTAATGTATGTATCTTTGTTTTTTGTTAATTCATACAATCTTTTTACTGCATGCTGTGGTTTAATAATTTTTTCACTGTTAATAAAATTTAACGATTTTTTTTCTCTCCATTTTCCTATTTGTTCCCACCATTGAGACGTTTTTTGTTTGTTAGAGTTTAAAAAATTTTTATTCTTTTCTTTGAATCTTTTAATTAAAGATTTTAACAACTCTGAAACATCACTTACTACGGCCAAATCAACTTTTATATTTTTTCCAATTGATGAAGGGTCAATATCTACATGAATTTTTTTAGACCTTGGAGAAAACTCATCTACTTTACCAGTTATTCTATCATCAAATCTTGCACCAATATTAATCATCAAATCACAGTCATGCATTGCATTGTTTGCTTCGTAAGTTCCATGCATACCTAACATTCCTAAAAATTGCGGGTCATCTCCTGGATAAGCTCCAAGACCTTGTAAAGTTGAAGTGATAGGAAAGCCGGTCAACGAGACAAGCTCTCGCAAATATTCACTGGCTTTAGGTCCAGAATTTATTACTCCTCCACCTGTATAAAAAATTGGTTTTGATGATTTTTTTATCAAATCAATAAATTTATCTAATTCACTATTGGAAATTTTATTGTTTGCTTTGCCGTTAAGTTTTTTCTTAAGAGTATTCTTTTTAAAATTATATTTTCCTTTTTTAAATTGTATATCTTTTGGTATATCGACAAGTACTGGGCCTGGTCTTCCTGTAGTTGCAACTTCAAAAGCTAAATGCAAAATTCTTGAAAGATCATTAACATCTTTAACGAGCCAGTTATGTTTTGTACAAGGTCTTGTGATTCCAGTTGTGTCACACTCTTGAAAAGCATCTGTTCCGATCAAGTGAGTAGGAACTTGTCCTGAAATACAAATAAGAGGGACCGAGTCCATGTATGCATCAGTCAAAGCAGTGACTGCATTGGTTGCTCCAGGACCGGAAGTTACAAGTAAAACTCCTGGCTTTCCACTTGATCTTGCGTATCCCTCAGCTGCATGGCCTGCACCTTGTTCATGTCTTGCTAAAATATGTTTTATAGATTTATGATTTTTTAATTCATCATAAATTGGAAGAACAGCTCCACCAGGATAACCAAAAATATATTCTACTTTTTGATCCTCAAGAGCTTTAAAAACTATTTCCGCACCACTTATTAATTTAGGCATAGATACAATCTAGCCTAGAAATAATTCCCGTCAAGTTTTAGGTTGCAACTTTTAAAGCTTTTTTTAGAAGAACTGAAGAATCTTTAGAATAAAGCTTATTCCAGTTCTTCATATGGCCACGGGCCCAAGTATTTTGTCTCTTTGCGTATTGTCTGGTTTTGATGTTTATGAGTTCTTTACAATGATTAATTGAGATTAGTCCATTTATATAATCTTTAATTTCCTGTACGCCAATTAATTTATGGGTAGAAAGAGATTTGTTCAGATTAAGTAAATTAAATTTTTTAACTTCATCTATACATTTATTTTTAAACATTGACTCTGTTCTTAATGAAATATTTTTAAGCAGTTCATCTCTTGGTATATCAATAAAAATCTTCTTTATATCGAAATTGATAAAATCTGACTTTGTATTTTTAATCCAGTCAAAAAGAGATTTTCCCGTTTTAGAAAAAACCTCGTGAGCCCTTTGTACTCTTTGAGCGTCTGAGGAGGAAATTTTATTCTTCACTTTTGGGTCAATCAATAAAAGATTTTTATAAAAGTTTTTGTAACCTAGGTTTTGAAAAAGTTTTCTAGTCTTGGCTCTAGTTTTAATATCTATATCGGGTATTTTACTTATACCCTTCGTAATAGTATTAAAATAAAGACCAGTCCCTCCAACTATTAGTGGAATTTTATTCTTTTTGTGACAATGGTTAATCTTATCTTTTGCTAATTTTAACCATTCACCTGCGGAGAAATATTTTTTAGCAGAAATAAACCCGTATAAATGGTGTTTTGCTTTTTTCAAGTCTGTATGATTTGGTCTAGATGATAAAATTGCAAATTCTTTATAAACTTGCATGCTATCTGCATTAATTATTTCACAATTTAATTTTTTCGACAGTTGTATTGCTAATTTTGATTTTCCAGATGCTGTTGGGCCTGCTAAGAGAATTATTTTTTTTGACAATTTAATTTATTTTAACACCAAGATATCTTCTTTGATTATCACTATTTATTATAGTGAGCAAAAGTGTTTTCTCCCCTTTTTTGATTATTCTTGTAATTAAATCATCTAAAGAATTTGAACCCACTTCTTCCTTTTGAATTTCAAGGATAATATCATTTACTTTTACCAAGCCTTGTAAAACACTTTTTTTAGAAATTTCTGTAATTACTACACCTCTGGAATTTTTAGCTAATTTTCTTTTTTTTCTGTCTTCGTTATTTACATCTCTAACTGTAATTTTTAACGTTTCTATCTCTACTTCAAAATCTTTTGGTGGTTTAGTATTTTTCTTATCTGCTTTAAATTCTTTTGATGACTCAAGTCTTCCCAAAGTAAGTCTTTTGGAAACCATTCTTTTATTTCTCCAAACCTCGATGACTACACTTTTACCAACTTTAGTTGTCGCTACATACTTTGGTAATTGCCTCATAGAGTCAATTTCTTTACCGTCAAATTTTAAAATTATATCTCCAGCTTTTAATCCAGCTTTTGAAGCTGGGCTGTTTTCTGAAACGCTAGCTACTAAAGCGCCTTTAGCTTTTTTTAATTTTTCTACTTCTGCA
>MDTG01437920.1_pt1 | contig 14313 bp, 11 predicted proteins | sample 811421 | NCBI WGS metagenome assembly MDTG01 (sample SAMN05326645, study PRJNA326480) | marine metagenome | isolation source: seawater | place: Pacific Ocean: South East | collected 2011
ATTGTACCAGGAGTATTTAATACACTTATTTGATTTTTAGCAGCTAAACCAGATCTTGGCCTTATTTGTATTTCAAAATTTTTTGGTATTGCTACAGCTAAACCTGTGGGGATAATCTCAGATTTACCAGGTTTTATCTCAATATTTTTATCTATAAATGCTGCTAAATCTAACCCTGAAGATCCATCAGTTTCGTATTTCGGTAAAGGAACTTTTTTTGATAACCTTTTAATTAATATTTCTGTCATCAATTAATTTGTCTAATAAAATATTAGCAATTTTATTGGCAATGAAACTTTTTTTATTTTTTGGTATTATTTTTACATTCCCCATTTGATCTATTACAGAAACTTTATTGAAGTCAGAATTAAAACCAATCTCTTTTTTTGAAACATCATTAACAAAAATTAAATCACAATTTTTATTTTTCATTTTTTGTGTAGAATTTTTAATAACATTTTTAGTTTCTGCAGAAAAGCCAGCAACGATTTGAGGTCTATTTCTATTATTTTTTGATAAAAAATCTAGGATATCATTATTTTTAATAAAATTTATCGATTTAAAATTAAAATTATCTTTTTTAATTTTATGTTTGCTCTTTTCAGCAGGCTTAAAATCAGAGACGGCTGCTGTACACACAGCTAAATCTACTGGCAAAGTTTTTTTTACCTCACTAAGCATTTCATCTGCTGATATTATTTTTTTTACTTTAATACCTTTAGGAGAGGTTAAATAGGAGGGCCCAGTTATTAATGTTGTTTTTATGCCAAGCTTATTAAGCGCTATAGCAATTTCAAAACCTTGTTTACCACTTGACTCATTAGAGATATATCGTATTGGATCAATATATTCTCGTGTAGGTCCTGCAGTTACTAAGGCTTTAAGCTTTCTCTCTTTAACGATATTTCTTTTATCAAAGTAATTTTTTAAATATGAAAAAATTTGTCTTGGACTTGACATTTTGCCTTCACCAAACTCTCCACATGCCATTTCGCCTTTTTCAGGTCCTATAAATAGATAACCAAAGTCTTGTAAAATTTTAAGATTCGACTGAGTAGCTTTATGTAACCACATTCTGACATTCATAGCTGGTACTAAAAGAATATCTTTGTCTGCAGCTAACAACACAGTTGTAGCCAAGTCTTCAGCTTTTCCAATTGATAGTTTGCTCATCAAATTAGCGGTAGTTGGCATTACTAAAATAATATCAGCCCATCTAGAAAGAGTTATGTGATCAATTTCTGCCTCTGACTCATTGTCAAACATACTCTCGAATGTTTTAGACTTAGTTAAAGTTGATAAGGACAAAGGTGTAACAAATTCTCTACCACTTTTTGTGAGAATAGTTCTTACTTCAACATTATTTTTTTTTAACAATCTAATTAAATCTAAAGATTTGTAGGCGGCTATACCGCCCCCTATTATTATTAATATTTTTTTATTTTTTAACGTCATTACCTTAGATTAAAATACTAACAAGAAGACAATTACAATACCAAAAAAACTTATTACTACATTATTTCTAAAATTTTTCAATTTCATCTGTTCCATTTCTAAGTTTTTGTTATTTATGCCTAAATTTAATTTGCCTTCAGCCACAAGTTTTAATGCATATTCTGCTTTATCCATCAATCCAGGAAAATCAGGTATTCGTTTTATTATTTCAGCTGATGTATTTAAAGCTGTATCAATTGTAGATTTAGGACTTTTTAGGTTTTTTAGCCAGTCTTCTAAAACAGGTTTAGACACTTCCCAAATATTCGTCTCCGGATATAATTTTCTTGCAACACCCTCTACGACAACCATTGTTTTTTGAAGTAATAATAATGCAGGTTGTGTGGCCATATTGAATTTCTCTGTAATCTCAAACAGTTGAGCTAGTAAATTTCCTCCAGAAATATCTTTTATAGATTGGCCAAAAATAGGTTCGCCTACAGAGCGTAGCGCTTGAGCAAATTCATCTCTAGAAGCATTCTGAGGAACTAAACCAGCTTGAAAATGCACTTCTGCAACTTTAATATAATCTCTTTGTATAAATCCGTATAAAATTTCTGCTAAAAATTTTCTATTATTTTTATCTAACCGACCCATTATTCCAAAATCAACAGGTACGATATTTCCTTTCGAATCCACGAATAGATTCCCCTGGTGCATGTCTCCATGAAAAAAACCATCTCTAACTGCTTGTTTTAAAAAATGCTGTATTAGATTTTCAGCCAATTGTTTTAAATTCACACCTTGATCTTCTAACTTTCTTTGTTCCCTAATTGAAACACCATCTACTTTATCTAGAGTGAGTATTTTTTTTGTTGTATAATTCCAGTAAATTTTAGGAACATTAAACCCTTTATCTAACTTTGTATTTTCATACAATTCATTAGCTGCTGCAGCTTCAAATCTTAAATCCATTTCAATGTTAGTTATTTCTCTTAAAAGATGAACTACTTCCACTAACTTTAATCTCTTAGCTTTTGACATTGTATTTTCCACAATATACGCAAACAACATAAGAGCATCCAGCTCCTCATTAAACAATTGTTCTATATCAGGTCTCAAAATTTTTATTGCTACTTGTTTTTCTTGATTTTCATTTTTAATTTTGGCGAAATGAACTTGAGCAATAGATGCAGCTGCTATCGGCTCGCCTATTTCAATAATATTTTGGTACTGTTTCTCACCAATCTCTTTTTTTATCACTTTTTTTGCTTCATAAAGTTCAAACGCAGGAACTTTGTCTTGAAGTTTTTCTAAATCTTTTGCCATCTGCTCACCAATTATGTCTGGTCGAGTTGCTAAAAATTGTCCAAGTTTTATAAAAGTAGTACCCATACCTTGAAGAGCATCACAAAGTTTTTGTCCTGGCTTATCATTGCGTAAATGAGTATTTTTTGAGCCAATAGAAATTAAACTAAAAAATAAATTTATTGATATTGGCACTTGATATACTTGATTGATTGTATCGATTGCACCTGAGGTGGACAGTTTCCTTGCAATTTGAAATAACTTAAAAACTCTTTTTAACATTTAAATTTTCCACCCAGAATGTATAGCTGAGATACCGTTAGAAAGATTTCTATATTCAACGTGTGTAAAACCATTTTTAGCTATTAATTCTAAAAGCTGATCTTGATTATAAAAAGAATCAATGCTGTTAACTAAATATTCATAAGGTTTTGATGATCCAACAACGTATTTTCCTAAGGTAGGTATAGTTTTTGAGTAATTTTTATATAAGAAGTTTAAAAATTCATTATTTATTTTTGAAAATTCTAAACACATAAAACGGCCGCCTGGTTTTAAAACCCTGTAAGCTTCATTAAGAGTTTTGTTAATATCAGAAACATTTCTTATACCATAGCTAATTGAATAAAAATCATACATATTATCTTTAACAGGTAAAGTTTCAGCCTTAGCCCTGATCCACTTGATATTCTTAAAATTTATAAGATTATTTTTCCCCTTCTCAAACATATCTGCGTTTGGCTCTACACATGTGATCGTTGGTAAATTTTCGTTTCGTTCAGAAAATAGTTTGGCTATGTCTCCGGTGCCAGACGCAACATCAATTAAAGAGGAATTTTGAGCAGGATTCATCCAGTCAATAAATCTATTCTTCCATATTCGATGTATACCTAGTGACATAACATCATTCATCAAATCGTATTTATTGTAAACTTTCGAAAATACAGAATTGACTAATTTTGCTTTATCCGGAATAGTATTTTTCATAAACTAATTATATGCCAGAATTACCAGAAGTTGAAGTTGTTAAAAGGTCCTTAATTAACAAAACGCAAAATTTAATTGTAAAAGCAATCAAAATAAATGATGGAAGATTAAGATATAAAATTGATAAAAACAAAATCAAAAAAATAATTGGATTAAAACTAAAAAAAATTTCAAGAAGATCAAAATACCTATTATTTTTATTCAACAAAAACATTGTAATGTTAGTTCATTTAGGGATGACGGGAAAATTTTTTTTCGTTAACCGCAGAAAAATTAAACATAAAACAAGTTTTTACTATAATATCGATGAAGAAAAAGATAAAAACCATGATCGTATAATCTTCGATTTATCAAATAATCAAAAACTGATTTATAACGATATTAGAAAATTTGGTTTTATAAAATTATTTAATAAATGCGATTTAAAAAACTGTCTTCACCTTAAAAATTTAGGTCCGGAACCTTTAGAAAATTCTTTTAATTTTAATTATTTCAAAAACAACATAATTGGAAAAAAGAGAAAAATTAAAGATATCTTGATGGATCAAAAATTCGTTTCTGGTTTAGGAAATATTTATGTTAATGAAATTCTCTTTTTTAGCAATGTGAGACCTATTAAAAAAGTTCAAAGTCTTTCAGATTTGGAGATTAAAAAAATTATAAAATTTACAAAAAAAATTCTTTTAAAAGCAATTACCTTAGGGGGTTCCTCAATAAAAGATTTTTCTAGTGATAGTGGAAAAAAAGGCTCATTCCAGCAACATTTTAAGGTTTATGGAAAAAAAGATGAAAATTGTCAAACCAAAAAATGTAAAGGCAAGATCATCAAAATTGTCATAGCAAATCGAGCATCGTTTTTTTGCTCCAAATGTCAAAAATAATAAAGTTGACCACGATAAACTGCACATATATACAATCGTAAAATATGCCTAATACTAAATCAGCAATCAGAAGAGTTCGAAGAGTTAAGAAACAAACCAAAGTAAATAGAATTCGAAAAAGCAAGTATAAGAATGCAGTAAAACAAATGGAGCTTTACCTTAAAGGCAAAGATAAGGACAAAGCTAAAAAATATTTTTCAAAATTTCAATCAATTCTAATGCAGGTTGCTAAGTCAGGTATTATAAATAAAAATACAGCATCAAGAAAAATTTCACGAATTTCTAAAAAGATTTTATCTAAATAAACAATTTCAAGTTGATAATTTTTGTATTTTGAATCTACATTTAGATATCTATCACAAAATATTGAAACAACAATCAAAGAGTTGCAATTTTTTTTTTAATTCTATCTGGACGATCATCATACAACCTGAGTCGATTTTTTTTTTAATTTTAAAAAAAAATTGTTGCAAATTTTCTTAAAAGAGTTTTTATAGAATTTCTTAAGACTAATCTACATGGAAAATAATAATACAAAAAAAAACACTTTTACTTCGGAAGAGGAAAAAACAATTAACTGGGATGAGATACAAAGTGCTTTTAAAAAGTCATTTGGAACAGAGATATATAATAGCTGGTTGCAAAAAATATCTTTAGTGAAAGAGTTTAATGATTATCTTATTCTTGGAGTGCCCACTCGATTTTTTAGAGATTGGATTGTTTCAAGGTATTTGGATAAGATCTTAGAGCAAGTTAAGAGTTTTAAACTTAGCTTAAACAGAATAGAGTTTAAGATCATAGAGGAAAATAAACAAAATCAGGAATTTATCAAAATAGACGAATTAAATAAAGTTACAGAAATCAAAGACTCAATTTTAAATTATAACAGACTTAACCCAAATCTAAGTTTTGATAGTTTTATACAAGGAAAAAGCAATGATATTGCGTTGTCTTATTCTAAAAAGGTCTGTGAGCATATTTCTCGATATAATCCGCTATATATATGTGGTGGTGTCGGTTTAGGAAAAACTCATCTTTTAAACGCAATCGGTTTAGAACTACAAAATAACAATAATGTAATGTTTATCTCAGCAGAAAGGTTTATGTACCATTTTATAAAATCAATAAAAAAAAACGATATGGTAAATTTTAAAGATTTTTTTAGAAAATCTTCAGTATTCATAATTGATGATATTCAATTTGTAAGCGGTAAGGAAAGCTTACAGGAGGAATTTTTTCATACCTTTAATAGCTTGATGGACAAAGGTTCTCAAATAATTATTTCGGCCGATAGAGCGCCTATGAAATTAGATAGAGTGCAGGATAGGATAAAGTCAAGACTTTCTGGTGGTTTAGTGGTCGATATTGAAACACCTGATTTAGATTTAAAAATTAAAATTATAAAAAAAAAGATAGAAGAAATTCAAAGTCAATTTAAAGAAAATATAAACTTAAATGATGAAGTAATTTCTTACATAGCCAGCGAAAGTAAAACAAATATTAGGGAACTTATAGGTGTTTTAAATAGAGTAATAGCATTTAGCAGAGTGCACAATAAGGATCTAACTATAAGTGATTGTAAAAATATTTTAAAAGATGTGTTTAGCCAAATCAGAGTCATAACAGTAGATAAAATACAGAATATAGTCTCAAATTATTTTAATATCGCTTTAAGTGAAATGCTATCGCAGAGAAGATCTAGACCTCTAGCAAGACCTCGACAGATAGCGATGTATTTAGCAAAAAAAATGACCTCAAGATCACTACCAGAGATTGGAAGAAGATTTGCTAACCGTGATCATACGACAGTTATACACGCTGTTAAAACTATAACTCGATTATCCGAGCAAGATGATGAAATGAAAAAGAATATTAGTCAGATTAAAAGTTTATTATTAGAATAGTGAATAAATGCAATTTGTTGTTAAAAGGGATGTCTTACTTAAATCGTTAAATTTCGTTCAAGGTGTTGTAGAGAAAAAAAATACTCTCCCAATTTTGTCAAATGTCTTGTTGCAACTTAAAGATAAAAAATTATCAATAATTGCTACCGATCTCGATATTATTTTCTATGATGAAATTAGTGATGTAAAAATAATTAATGAGGGAAGTACAACAACATCTGCAGCAATTTTGTATGATATTTTAAGAAAAATATCTTCAAACTCAGATTTGAACTTTGATTTAAAGTCAGAAAATAAATTAAGTCTTAAAAGTGAAAATGCAGATTTCAATCTTCTTTGTTTACCAACAGATAACTTTCCCAATTTTTCAGATGAGTTTGAAGGACAAGAAATACATCTTAAAAATGACAGGTTTTTAAAACTTTTAAATAAGACAAGGATTTCATTATCAAATGATGATACTAGGCACTATTTGAATGGAATATTTCTACATATTACTGAGGCTCAAGGTAGAAATTTTCTTACAGGCGTTGCTACCGATAGTCATAGATTATCATCAAGCAGTCTTGAAATTGAAAACACAAGTAACTTTTCATCTCTAATTTTGCCGAGAAAAACAGTTTTTCAATTATGCGCACTTTTAACAGAAACTTCTGATCAACTTTCAATGCAAACAAGTGAAAATAAGATTAAATTTACTTTAGGCAATACGAAATTGATTTCAAAAGTAATTGATGGAAAATTTCCAGATTATAAAAAAGTTGTGCCAACATCGAATGATAAATCTCTTGTTGTGTCATCTAAAGATTTCATCAGCTCTATTGAGAGAGTTGCGAGCGTTTCTCTAGATAGGAAAGAGGGCGTAAAGCTGGTAATAAATAAAGATAATATTCAACTTTCAGTGAATAGCGCCAACTCAGGAGAAGGAAATGAAAAAATTGAAGCTAAATTTAGTTCTGAAAATTTAAATATAAGTTTTAATTCAAAATATTTAATTGATATCGCATCCGAGGTAGAGGATAAAAACTTAAAAATGAATTTGAAAGACTCCACCTCTCCAGTCTTAATTGAAGACATTTCTGACAAAAATAGTTATTATGTCATAATGCCAATGAAAATCTAGAATTATTGATTTTTTAAACTTTTATATTTTTTTAGCTCTATTATTGTTGATACTAAATAGTTTTAAGTCACTTTGACCACCAGTGATTTTATATTAATCAAAAAAAATGATACACTATTCAAATTCAAAAAAATAATGTCTAAAAACTCAGAGCTAAAAAAAACACCTTCTTATGGTGCTGACTCAATAAAAGTCCTTAAAGGGCTTGATGCAGTTCGAAAAAGACCAGGAATGTATATCGGTGATACTGATGATGGGTCTGGTTTACACCATATGGTTTTTGAGGTTATAGATAATTCTATTGATGAAGCGCTGGCAGGCCACTGTAAAAATATTAGTGTTTCAATTAATTCTGATAACACCGTCACAGTTGAAGATGATGGAAGAGGTATTCCAGTTGATATGCATAAGGGAGAAAAAATGTCTGCCGCAGAGGTGATAATGACCCAATTACATGCCGGTGGAAAATTTGACCATGATTCTTATAAAGTTTCTGGAGGTTTACACGGGGTGGGAGTATCTGTAGTAAATGCACTTTCAGAAAAATTAGAATTAACCATTTATAGAGATGGTAGCGAATATGAAATTAAATTTAAGGATGGAAATTCAATCAAGCCACTTAAGAAGTTAGGTAAAACTAAAAAAAATGGTACTAAAATTACGTTTTTACCTTCAAGCCAAATTTTTTCTTCTATCAAATTTAGCACTACAATACTTGAAAAAAGAATAAGAGAATTAGCTTTTTTAAACAAGGGCATTGCAATAAAGCTAGTGGATAATACCTCTAAAAAGTCTAAGGAATATCTACATAAGTACGATGGAGGAATTGTAGAATTTGTAAAGCATATAGATGTTAAAAAGCCAATTTTAGTCAATAAGAATGAAAAAGAAGTTTTTAAAAAACCTGTTTATGTTACAGCTACTAAAAATAATGTTGTAGTGGAATGTTCTTTCGAGTGGAACGCTGGTTATTCAGAAGAAGCTTTACCTTTTACTAATAATATACCTCAAAAAGATGGAGGAACTCATTTACTAGGTTTTAGAACTGCCTTAACTAGAGCAATAAATAAATACGCTGCAGATAGAAATAGTAAAAAAAATAAAATTTCATTATCAGGAGAGGATATCAAAGAAGGACTTACAGCTGTTCTGTCTATAAAAATGCCTGACCCTAAATTTTCTTCTCAAACAAAAGATAAATTAGTTTCATCTGAAATAAGAAATATTGTTGAACATATTATAAGTGAAAAAGTTTCAACATGGTTTGACCAAAATCCATCTATTGCAAAAGTTGTTTTAGAAAAAATTTCTCAAGCAGCAATGGCTAGAGATGTAGCAAGAAAAGCAAGAGATAACGTTAGGCGTAAAGGAACATTTGAGTTATCAGGTTTACCAGGTAAACTTGCAGATTGCCAAATACAAAAAAGAGAAGGGACAGAACTGTTTATAGTTGAGGGAGACTCTGCAGGAGGATCTGCAAAACAAGGTCGTGTAAGAGAGTACCAGGCTGTTTTACCTTTAAGAGGAAAAATCTTAAACACATATGTAAATGGTAAATCTAATGGTGAAGACCAATCAACTAAAGCCTTATCAAAAATGATGTCTTCAAATGAAATTGTTACTCTTATTAATGCGCTAGGAACGGGGTCCAAAGATTTTAATATTGAAAACTTAAGATATGATAAAATTGTCATCATGACCGATGCGGATGTAGATGGGTCTCATATAAGAACTTTATTATTAACATTTTTTAACAATTATCCGTTCAATCAACTAATTGAAAATGGCCATATTTATCTTGCACAACCACCATTATTTAAAATAACAAAAGCCAATAAAAGTATTTACATTAAAGATGAAAAAGCTTTAGAAGACTATATCCTGGAAGCAGGCCAAATTAATAAAAAAGTAAAAAAAGGATCAACTGAATTTAAAAAAATTCTTCAAGAACAAAGAGAAAAACTATCTATTCAACGTTTTAAGGGACTAGGTGAAATGAATCCCGAGGAGCTTTGGGAAACAACTTTAAACCCCGATAATAGAACTATGTTAAGAGTCCAATATTCAAAAGGAACTAAAGATAAATCAAAAGATGATCAGAAAATGATTAAAGTATTAATGGGTGATGAGGTTGCTCCTAGAAAAGATTTTATTACTAACAATGCTTTAGATGTTGCAAATCTAGATATTTAGCAAGGTTATGAATTTATCAACTCTCTTTCGTACAAAAGAGAACCTAAATTTAGATAAAAGCACATTAACTATACTTAGATATATCGCCATTTTTGGACAGTTTTTTGCAATAAACGTTGTTTATTTCTATTTAGATTTAAAATTTCCGATCACAGAGAGTTATTTAGTTGTATTTATTGGGTTAGTAACAAATTTATTTTTACAATTTAAAATCAGAGTTAACCAATTAAGAGATACTTACGCATCGTTATTTCTTTTATACGATTTATTTCAATTAAGTACGTTATTGTATTTGACTGGAGGCATTCTCAACCCTTTTGCTATATTAATGATTATCCCAACTATTGTATCATCAACATTTTTGAGCATGGGCACCACAATTATTTTGGGGGTTATTACGTCATTCCTTCTTTTCTTACTATCATATACTTATTTACCATTACCTGGGCTAGAATCTATTATTTTTGATGTTCCAAACTTTTACAAACAAGGAATATTAGCAGCAATTTTAATAGGTTTAATATTTCTTAGCTATTTTGGAATTAGATTTTCAGGTGAAACAAAAAAAAGGTCTGAAGCATTAAATAAATTACAAGAAGTTATTTCAAAAGAGTACGAACTAGAGTCTCTAGGTGGTCAAGCCGCAGCCGCAGCCCACTCGTTAGGAACTCCTTTAGCTACGATAAGTGTTGTAGCAAAGGAATTAAAAAAAGAAATAGGAAATGATAAAGAAATTTCTAAAGATATTGATCTCCTAATTAGTCAAAGTAAAAGATGTAGTGAAATATTAAAACAGATATCAAAAAAACAAATAGAGGAGGATATTTTTTTAAGTTCAATTAAATTTGAAGATTTATTAGAGGAAATTATTGATTCATTCAAAGAAACATCCTCTAAGAAAATTGAACTTTTAGTTGCAAATGATCATAATAAAATCGCTATACATCGAACGCCCGAAATAATTTACGGATTGAGAAATTTCATTGGTAATGCAGTAAAATTTTCAAAAAGCAAAGTAAAAATTGATCTTAAAAGTGACAATAAATTGATAGAAATAAAAATTAATGATGACGGGCCAGGTATACCTGAAGATATAATTAAAAAAATTGGCGAACCTTATATAAAATCTAAATCTAAAGAACTAAATCCTAACTCAGGACTTGGCTTGGGTACTTTTTTAGGTAAAACTTTATTGGAAAAACAAAATGCTAAACTTCTTTTTAGAAGAAATAGCGATCTTGGTGGTGCTTTAGTTATTATATCTTGGAACCCAAATAATTTTATCAATCCTTAAATTCAAAAGCATAAGATAAAATTTTATATGCAAGTTTAGCTACTAGAAAATTATAAGAGTCAAAGTTTTTTATAGGTGCCAATTCATTTATATCTGCACCTACCACATTAGATATTTGACAAACTTTTTTAATAATAGGTAAAACATCCTCCCAAAGTAATCCGCCTGGTTCTGGCGTTCCTGTAGCAGGCATTATGCTTGCATCTAACCCATCTACATCAAAGGTAATGTAAACCGTCTTATTTTTGAAAAGTGACACTAATTTTTTTAAATCCCAATTTTTTTTGTCTTTACCCCAAAAAATTTTAATTCTATCTTTATTATTATTATAAAAATCCATCTCTGGCTTAGAGAGATTTCGTATACCAAAAGATACAACGTTAACATTTTCAAAATCTAGGCATCTTTTGATTGCAGAAGCATGAGAAAATTTCTCCCCTTGATAACTCTCTCTTAAATCTGCATGAGCATCAAAATGTAAAAGTGTGATATTATTATATTTGTTAACCAAAGGCTTTATAGAACCAGGTGTGATAGAATGTTCTCCACCAAAAACCATAGGAAATTTATTACTAGCAATAATCTTCTCATTAATATTTGATAATTGAGCTAAAGCTTGATCAATTTTTTTTTTTATTGGAAATGGTTTTAAAGTTTTAATCCCTATCTCTTTATAAGGCTCCTTGTTAAGCTCTTCATCAAATAATTCTACTTGGTGAGAAGCTTTAATTATTTCTTTAGGTCCATTTTTTGTTCCACTCCCATAACTAACAGTTTTTTCAAGTCCAAAAGGAACGATTATGACTTTAGCCTCTAAATCTTGCGTGGCGTCGTAACCTAAAAAGCCTTTCTTTTGACTTAAATATTTCATTAAGAGTTGAAAATTTTTGAGAAATTTCTTTTTTCTCTTTTTTCCCAATTTTTGCGATGATAGGCGTCGCTAGCAATTAATGGAAGTACGCTTGTTGCTTCCGCAAACACCATCTGCTCTTTAGTAATGTCAACCTTGCCCCATGAGCTAGCCTCTTTTAATGTTGAACTACTACAAGCACCATCTCTAGTGTCAGCAACTGTTATTTGTATAGCATACTTATGCATATCGACTTTTTTCCCGAGTAATTCTGCACATACAACAGTGTCCTGTATAAAGTTTTTTGGAACACCCCCTCCGATCATAAGTAATCCAGATTGTTTAGACTGTAACTTTATTTCAGTTAATTCTCTGAATTCTCTAATGGAATCTATAGTTATATGGTTGTTTGGATTTTGTTCTTGGTGCATAACCAAGCCAAAACCTGCAGAACTATCTGTAAAGGCGGGACAAAAAATGGGAACATTATTATCGTACGCTGTTTCAATTAAAGAACCTTTCTTTTTGGAGTTTGATTTTAAAAATTTTCCTAATTCTTTAATAAATTCTCTAGAAGTGTAAGGTTTAGGCTTCAGAGTATTTGCTATATCACAAATAGCTTGATCACATGCTTGTAACTCCTCTTCATCAATATACGTGTCGTATATTCTATCAATATAATTTTTACGAAGTTCTGTATCATCCTGAAATTGAGATCCTTGGTAATGCTTGAAGCCAAGTGCCTCAAAAAAATCCATGTCGATTATAGAAGCTCCAGTTGCAACAATAGCATCAACCATATTATTTTTAACTAACTCGGTATACAAGTTCATACATCCACCCGCAGAAGTTGATCCAGCCAATGTTAAGAAAATGGAGCAATCTTTATCTTTTAGCATTTCATTATATATGCTAGCTGCTCTAGCTGTATCTCTAGATGTAAATGACATTTTACTCATCCCATCTATTATTTTTCTTGCATCAAATGATTTTATGTCAATATGCTCAACTGGATTATTAAGAAGTGACTTTTTATTATGCCCAATTTTAGGGCCGTTATTTTTGACCATCAGGCTACCAAAGAGTCAACTTTATCTTTTGATTCTTCATGAATAGTCATAATTGGTTTATCGTTTACCTCAAATACTTCATTTGAATAAAAACCATTAAAGTTGGTTCTAAAAGTTAAACCATAAGCTCCAAGTTGCCCTAGTTCAATATAATCACCCTCTTTGATATTATTAGGAAGAAGAAAAGGACCTTTCATGTAATCTAAACTATCACAAGTAGGACCAAAAAAACTGAATGAAGTTAATTTTTTTGATTGAATTCTACCATTTGTGATCATTTTAGAAGGAAAAATAAAATTTGGAACTCCTGCATCAAACAAAGATCCATATGTTCCATCATTGATATAAAGATTTTGTTTTTTTCTTAAAATCACTTTAACTATAGTTGAGCCACTCTCCGCAACTATTGCTCTTCCTGGTTCACATATAATTTCAGGAAGTTTATTTAATTTTAAATTTTTTAAAGCTTTTTTAATTTCATCCATATAATTTTCTAATGGTTCAGGTTTTAAGTCTGGATATCTAGATGGAAATCCTCCACCAATGTTAATTATGTCAGGAATGATTTTTGTTTTTTTAATTATATTTCCTATTTCCCTGATACCTTTTGAGTATGAAATTTTTTCCATGCACTGTGAACCAACATGAAAGCTAATACCTAGTTTTTTAGAATGATCTTTACATAATCTTACAAGACCCAAAGCCTCTGATGGCAATGCACCAAATTTTCTTGAAAGGTCGATTTCAGCATGTTCATTAGAAATAGCTATTCGTACAAATAATTTTAAATCTTTGGCTTGATTTGTTGCTTCAAGAATTTTTCTTAATTCATCTTTATTGTCTAATGAAAAACTTTTTACCCCATAGTCAAAGTATGCAGATGATATACTTTCCTTACTTTTAACTGTATGCATAAAGTGAAGCTTAACATCGGAACTAATTTTTTTAATAAGTTTAATTTCATTTAAAGAGGCAACATCAAAATTTTTAACACCGTTAGCTATGATTTGTTTTAGTACTTTCTCGTGAGGATTGGTTTTAACAGCATAAAGTATTTTACCTGGAAAATTATCTCTAAAAAACTTTATGGATTTTCTAATCTCTTCCGTCCGTATACAGTATACGGGATAATCTGGTTTTAATAAGTTAACTAATTCGTTAACTGATTTAAATTTTCGCATTTCATGTGTCCCCGTTAGTTTACACAAAGGTTTTTTAAAAAATTTAGTAAAAAAAACCTTAATTAATTTGCGTTTAAGGTTTTTTTGA
>MDTG01000889.1_pt1 | contig 14312 bp, 12 predicted proteins | sample 811421 | NCBI WGS metagenome assembly MDTG01 (sample SAMN05326645, study PRJNA326480) | marine metagenome | isolation source: seawater | place: Pacific Ocean: South East | collected 2011
ATTAAATTATTAGAACTCATCATCAAAGATGCCTCAAAAAAGAAATAAAAAAATTTTAATTTATATATTTTTATTTTTGATAATTGGAACATTTAATAACAAATATTTAAATAATATTAGTTTTCCTAAAATAGATAAAATTCTAATTAATGGAATTGATGACACAAAAAATTTAAGTTTAGTTGAAAAATTAAATTTTTTAAGATTTAAAAATCTTTTTTTTATTAGTAAAGACGAAATAATCCAAATATTAGATCAATATAATTATATAGAAAATTACTCAATTTTTAAGATATATCCATCTACTTTATCTATTGAAATATCTGAAACTGAATTTTTAGCCTATACAGAAAAAGATAATAAATTTTTTTTTTTAGGTTCAAATGGAAAAATGATTAAAACAAAAAAAATGACACAAACCTTACCTTTTATTTTTGGAAAATTTAAGACTAGTGAATTTTTAGAGTTAAAAGATATTATTGATAATACTAATTTAAGTTATTTTGATATAAAAAATTTATTTTATTTTAAATCAGGTAGATGGGATATTGAAACACATTCGGGATTTCTTATAAAACTGCCAAAGACTGAAATTAAAGAAGCTTTAGAAATGTTTATCAAGATGTCAACAAACAAAGATAAATTTAATATAATTGATTTAAGACAAACAAATCAGGTAATTATCAGTGACTGAAATATCAAATTTTGAAACTTTTTTATTTATAAATAAAGAAAAAATTACTATTTCTGTGAACACAATTCCAAAATTTCAAAATATATATGAAAAAGAATTTAATCTAGAAAAAAATCGAAATCTTCAAAGCTTTGATGAATTAGAGCAATTCTTAAATGAAAATATTTTTGTAATAGAAAAACTATTAAATAATTTTATTAAAAAAATAGTAGTAATACTTGATATAGATGATTTTTTTATTATAGATTTATCGATTAAAAAAAATAATTATGAAAATTCAATCAATTTAAAAAACCTTAATTACTTAATAAATGAAGCAAAAGAGAATTGTAAAAAAACTATTGGAAATAGAAAAATAATTCATTTATTAATTAAAAATTATCTGATCAATAATGAAAATTATTCTTCATTTCCAAAAACATTAGAAATAAATACTTTATCGCTTGATCTGAAATTCATTTGTCTATCAAGTAATTTATCTATGACTTTAGAACGAATATTAAAAAAATATCAAATATCATTAAGTCAAGTATTTTGCGCAGATTATGTTAAGAGTTTTTTAGTCGAAAATGAAAAAAATATATTTAAGATGACTAAAAAGTTGATGGACGGATACAACCCAAATGAGGTAGTGCTGATAAGTAAAAAACCACAACATATGGGTTTTTTTGAGAAATTTTTTAATTTTTTTAATTAGCTCTGTATTATCTAGTAATATTTCTTGTTTTTGAGTTCATTTAATTCAGTAATAAAAGTCCTGTGTGAGCGCTCTTAACCAAAAAACAATTAAAAAAAATGTCTCTTTTAAAGGTATCGGACTTCATAGTGGTAAAACTGTAAATCTTAATATTAGACCCTCAGAACCTAATACAGGAATAGTTTTTAAGAGAATTGATCTAAAATCAAATAATATAGTTTTTCCAAATTTTGAAAACGTAAGTAATACATCACTAAATACAACAATATCGAATGAATTTGGTGTTAAGGTATCAACTATTGAACATTTGATGGGAGCTTTATTTGGCTTAGGAATCGATAATGCAGTAATTGAAATAGATAATGAAGAGGTCCCTATATTAGATGGTTCGGCAAAAGAGTTTATAGAAAAATTAATTTTATCTGGTTTAGATGTAAGTAATTCACCTATTAAAATAATTAAGATTAATAAAAAAGTTGAATTTGCTAATGAGGGGAGATTTATATCAATTGAACCTTCAAAATTAAGTTTAGATATTGATTTTGAGCTGAAATATAAAAACAATCTTATTGGTAATCAAAGAAACAAAGTTAATGTTTATAAAGATGAGTTAAACGAAATTTTTAACTCAAGAACTTTTTGTTTATACGAAGATATAGAAAAAATTAAAAAAAACGGTCTTGCTAAAGGTGGAAGCTTAGAAAATGCTATAGTTGTAAAAGATAATACAATTCTAAATGAAAATGGTTTAAGAAATTCTAAAGAGTTTGTAAATCATAAAATACTCGATTGTATTGGTGACCTGTATACTAGTGGATATAGAATTATTGCGAGTTTAACATGTTCACAAGGTGGCCATTACTTAACAAATCAATTATTAAGAAAAGTATTTGAAAATAAAGAAAATTTTTCAATAGTTGAAATTAAAGAAAGAAACCTTCCACACAGTGTTATAAATAGAAACTTCTTAAGATCTATAGCTTAAATTAAAGACCTTTATAATCACCAAATTAGATTATATATAATAATTAATGAATCAAATTAAGTATTTATTAGTATTATTATTTTTAATTTCTTTAAGTTCTTGCGCAAAAGAAGAAAAAGAAGTTTCAATCATTAAAGAAACCAGACAAGATTTAGAAATGGTGAGAGCGTATAAAGAGGCATATGATGCTTTGGAAGATAATGATCCATATTTTGCAGCAACAAAGTTTTTAGAGGCTGAGCTTTTATTTCCACAGTCTAAGTGGGCACCAAGATCTGCTCTTATGGCTGCTTATTCTTTTTATATGCAAAATTATTATGCTGAAGCTTTATCAAATCTTAATAGATATATTAAAACTTATCCTAATGACAAAAATTTAGTTTATGCACATTACTTAATTGCAATGTGTTATTACGAAACTATTGAAGATGAAAAGAGAGATACAGGACCACTTTTAAAAGCAAAAGATAAATTTGAATATGTAAGGAGTGAATATTCAAATACTGATTTTGCGATAGATGCAAAATTTAAATTAGATTTAATTCAAGATATTTTAGCATCTAAAGAAATGTATTTAGGAAGGCACTACATAAAAAAAGGAAAATGGATTGCAGCCATAAACAGATTCAAGAATATTGTAGAAAATTATGAAAAAACAATCTTTATTGAAGAGGCCTTGCATCGTTTAGTAGAGGTGAATTATAAATTGGGTCTTGTTGAAGAGTCTCAAAAATATGCAAATTTATTAGGATACAATTATCAATCAAGCGAATGGTATAAAAAATCTTATAAAGTTTTTAACAAAGATTACGAAATAAACATGAGCAATATAGGAAAAAAAGAAAAAAAAGGTGTAATTAAAAAATTTAAAAAACTTTTTGATTAATATGAATAAAGATTTGATCAAAAAAAAATATAAAACCAAGATAGAGAAGCTAAAATTTTATAATCAAAAATATTATGATGAAAATATTTCAGAAGTTTTAGACTCTGAATTTGATGAACTTAAAAAAGATATTATAGAATTAGAAAAAAAATATGATTTTCTAAAAAGTAAAGATTCTCCTCAGATACAAGTAGGATATAAACCATCAAAAAATTTTAAAAAGGTTCCTCACAGAGTTCCCATGCTCTCGTTGTCAAATGCATTTTCAGAAGAAGATTTAAAAAATTTTGAAAAAAAAATATTTAATTTTTTAGATAAGAAAGATGATTTTAAAATTGAATATAGTGTTGAACCCAAGATTGATGGAATATCAGCGTCTTTGACTTATAAAAAAGGTAAGTTATTTGTTGGTTTATCAAGAGGCGATGGAAAAGAAGGCGAGGATATAACAGAAAATTTAAAAACAATAAAAGATATTCCCAAATCTATTTCAAAAAAAGATTTTCCAGAGGAAATAGATGTAAGAGGAGAAGTATTTATTCAGAACAGTGATTTTGAGAAAATAAAAGAAAAATTTGCAAATCCTAGAAACGCTGCCTCTGGTTCATTGAGACAAAAAAATCCACTAGATACAAAAAAAATTCCTTTGAAATTTGTTGCTTATACTTTTGGATTTGAGAAAGGATTAAATATTGATTTTCAAAGTGAATATTTGAAAAAACTAAAAGAGTGGGGATTTAAAATCAATCCTTTAAATAAAATAATTACAGGAACAAAAAATCTAATATCTAATTACGAAATATTAGAAAAAAAAAGAAATGAATTAGATTTTGATATTGATGGTATTGTCTACAAAATAAATGATTTTAAGATACAAAAAAGGTTAGGGAATGTTTCAAATGCCCCAAGATGGGCGATAGCACATAAATTTTCGGCTAATAATGGAATTTCAAAAATAATTGATATCGATATTCAAATTGGTAGGACTGGGGCTTTAACACCAGTGGCAAAAATTGAACCAATTAATATAGGTGGTGTTGTTGTTTCAAATGCTACACTCCACAACGAAGACGAAATAATAAGAAAGGATATTAGAATAGGTGATCAAGTTGTTGTAGAAAGAGCTGGTGATGTAATACCCCATATAATTTCTGTTGATCTATCCAAGCGAAAAAAGGACTCAAAAAAATTTTACTTTCCAACAAGGTGCCCGTCATGTGGGTCGAATACAATAAAAGATTATAATTCTATAACTAAAAAAGAGGATGCTGTTAGAAGGTGTTCTAGTGAAGGTTATGAATGTGAAAAAGTTTCTATAGAAAAAATTAAGCATTTTGTATCTAAAGAAGCTTTCAATATAGATGGTTTTGGAAAAAAGATTGTTGAGAAATTCTGGGATCTTAAATTTATTAGATATCCACAAGATATTTTTTCTTTAAATTTCAATAAAATACAACAAATGGATGGATGGGGCAAACAGTCTGTAAATAACTTAAGGTATTCAATTCAAAGTAAAAAAATAGTTTCATTTGAAAGATTTATTTTTTCCTTAGGAATAAGGCATATTGGAATTGAAAATGCTAAATTGATTTCAAAATTTCTTGTTACACCAAATAATTTAATGCAGTTATTAAAAAATAAAAAATTTGATGAATTACTAAATATTGACGGAATAGGGGAAACACAAATTAGCTCAATAAAAAGTTTTTTTTCTAACAAGACAAATTTACAGGTAATTAATCAACTTTATAAAGTGCTCAAAATTAAAAATGCAATTGCGGTTAAAAAAGACGGTTCGTTAGCAAATAAAACTTTTATGATAACTGGAAAATTGACAGGAGTAAGTAGAGCAGAGGCTAAATCATTAATTGAGCAAAACTCAGGATCTATCGTCAGCAATGTTTCGAAAAAACTGGACTATTTAATTACCGGTGAAAAACCAACAAAAAGAAAAATTGATAATGCGAAAGAGTTAAATGTGAAAATAATTAATCAAAATGAGTTATTAAAAATGTTAGATAAAACTAGCTAGCCACTTCTTTTGGCCCCTACTTAAAAAAGGTGATAGTTTTGAATAATTCAAAATATTATATTCTAGTAAATAATTTTTTTCTTCTTCTGTCAATTTTTTGAAATCTATCAAATCTTTATCTATAGGAGCAAGAGTTAAGTTCCGAAAAAATAATTTTTTCCTTAATTTTTTAACATAAATTAAATTTTCTATTCGAATACCATATTTTCCTTTTTTGTAGTATCCAGGCTCATTGCTTAGAACCATTCCTTCGGAAATTTTTATTTTATTATGTTGAGATATAGACTGGGGCCCCTCGTGAACATTTAAAAAGTATCCAACACCATGTCCAGTACCATGTTCGTAGTTAAGATTATCTTTTTTCAAAAATTTACGCGCCTTGGCATCAAGTATTTTGCCTGTAGTTTTTTTTGTCAGATCACTTTTCACAACTGCAATATGTCCTTTGAGTACTTTTGTAAAAACATCCTTGATTTTTTTTTTTGGATTTTTAAAACATAAAGTACGAGTAACATCAGTTGTGCCATATTTATATTGACCCCCAGAATCACATAAAAATAAGTCATTTTTTTCAATTTTTTTTGATCTTTTTTTTGTAGCTCTATAATGAACTATAGCTCCATTCCTTCCACTTCCAGCAATGGTATTGAAACTTGGATATAAGTAATTTCTGTTCATTTTTCTAAATTTCTCAAGTTTATTTTGTGCATCATACTCACTTATTTTTTTTTTGTTTATTACTTTTATCCAGTATAAAAACTTAGTTAAAGCCACACCGTCTAATATATGGCATTTTATCATATTCTTAATTTCAGTTTTATTTTTAATAGATTTCATAAGATAGATTGGATCCTCTTTATTTAAAATTACAAATCTTTTTGTAAGAATATTTTCATAAAATATTGAGCAGGTTTTAAAATCAACAATGATATTACCCCTTTTTTGATGGTATATAAATTTTTCAAAATTTATTGGTTCGATTATTTGCATTAACTTTAAAATTTTTTTTTTTAAAAGCTTTTTAAATTTATTTTTTTCACCTATTAAAAAAAAGTTTTTTTTAGAATCTAAAAATAAGTGACAATTTGGAATTGGACTATTTGGATTATCGTGTCCTCTTATATTCAAAAGCCATGCAACATTTTCAGGCGCTGAAACAAAAATATAATCAGATTTTTCTTTTTTAAGAAAATTTTGAATTTTATTCAATTTAGATTTTAAACTTTCACCTACATCTTTTTTACTCAGTGGAAAAAAAGGTTTTGATGGAGTATTTTCTTTTTTAAATATCATATCTATAAGGTTTTTATTAATTATCTTTATATTACTTTTTTTAAAAAACTTTTTTATCTGGTGAGATGTGAAAAATTTTGGATCAATACCCAAAGTCAGGTTTTTAAACGTTTTAAAATTTATTATTTTCTGGTAATTTACTATTACAAAGTTTTTTTGAGATTCTATTTGAGCTTGAATTGTGTATCTACCATCAACAAACAAATAATTTTTCTTTTTCAATATCACTGCATAGCCGGCGGAACCACTAAAGTTTGAAATGAATTTTAATCTATCTTTTTGTGAATATTCAGAGAAAAATTCATCATTTTTGGGCACTACATAACCATCTATATCAAATTTTTTATAATTATTTTTTAAAGCCTTTAGTCTATGTTTAATCATTTAAGTCTTTTTTGATATCTTATCCATCCCGGGCTTCTTACATTATCATTATCATCTAATTCAAAATCTTGATTAAATTCAAAATCATCTTCATTACTTTCATCAAAATAAGAGTTTTTTTCAATAAATTTTTCTGGTAATTCATCTACGAATCGCGATGCCATACTGTCAATCCAATCTCCTTGATAAAATCTATTCATTGAAAATGAGATGTAAGCTTTCTTTTTTGCTCTTGTAATTCCAACGTATGCCAACCTTCTTTCTTCCTCTAAACCATTTTGGCCCTTTTCTTCAATAGATTTTTGGTGAGGAAAAAGACCTTCTTCCCACCCAGGTAAAAAAACAGTTTCAAATTCTAGACCTTTAGCAGCATGCATTGTCATCATATTTACTTTCTCTCCATCCCACTCTTGATCTACAGATGTAGCCAAAGAAACATGCTCCAAAAAACTTTCCAAGTTATCAAATTCTTTCATTGCACTCAAAAGTTCTTTAATATTTTCTAATCTGTTCTCATTTTCAATATCTTTTTTATTTTTTAACATTGCAGAATAACCAGATTCATCTAATAAATTTTGTAATATTCGAACATGATTTATTTTTTTTATATTTAAATCATTCCGCCATTTATTTAAAAGCTCTAGAAATTGCATTAAGCCAATTTTTGTTTTAGGTTTAATTAAATTTTCCTGTATCATTTTCTTTGATGCGCTTTCTAAATTCAGGCTTTTATTTTTTGCGTACTCATGGATTTGTTTAATTGTGCTTTCTCCTATTGATCTTTTTGGGTTATTAACAATTCTCTCAAACGCTAAATCATCTTTAGGCTGGTTTATAAGTCTTAGATAGGCCACACAATCTTTAATTTCTGCTCTTTCATAGAATTTAGTCCCACCAAGAATTCTATATGGAACTCCGATTTTTAAAAATCTTTCCTCAAATTCTCTTGTTTGAAATATTGCTCTTACTAAAATTGCTATATTATTGTAGGAAAATTTTTTTTTGATTTTTTCAATTTCATCTGAAATTCCTATAGCCTCATCTTTTCCATTTTTAAAACAATTAAGTTTAACTAATTCTCCTTCTTCCATTGTTGCTAATAGAGTTTTACCAACTCTATTTTCGTTATGACTAATAAGATTTGAAGCTACAGATAATATATTTTGACTTGATCTGTAATTTTCTTCTAGCCTAATAACTTTAGTGTTTTGATAAACTTGATCAAATTCTAAAAAATTTTTGATTTCTGCTCCTCTCCAACTATAAATTGATTGGTCATCATCCCCAACACAACAAATGTTTTTATTTTTTTCTGATAAAAGCTTTAGCCATTGACTTTGTATAAAGTTAGTATCCTGATATTCATCCACCAAGATATATTTAAAGTTTCTAGAATAAATTTCTTTTATATCCTCATTTTTTTCAAAAATTTTAACAACGTGTAAAATCAAATCACCAAAATCACATGAATTTAATTCTACTAACTTTTGCTGATAGATTTTATAGATTGGTAATATCGTTTTTTCATAAATATCTTTTTGATTTATGATTACCTCGTTTGGATAATATCCTTTATTTTTCCAACGATCTATTATTGCCAAGATATATCTTGGAGCAAGTTGCTTTATGTCAATATTTTCTGCTTTGCAAATATTCTTAATCAGTCTAATTTGATCATCAGTATCAACTATAGTAAAATTTGAGTTGAGATTTGCAGCTGACGCATGCTTTCTGAGTAATTTTGCGCAAATTGAGTGAAAAGTACCCAACCAAGATAAGCCTACAGCTGAAGAACCCAGAATTTTGCTTACGCGATTTTGCATCTCTTTTGCAGCCTTATTTGTGAAAGTTACAGAGAGAATTTGATTTGGATATGCTTTTTTTTCTTTAATAATGTTAGCGATTCTAGATGTTAACACTTTGGTTTTACCCGAACCAGCGCCAGCAACTATAAGTAATGGCCCATCCAGATAGTTTACAGCCTCTTTTTGGGCTTTATTTAGATTTTTTAAAAATTCAGAGTTTACCATTTTAAATAATTAATTATAAGTTGTCCAAAACATTATGAGTAAACATAATTTATTTAATAAAAAAGTTAAGAAGCAAATCTTATCCATAAATAATTTAATAGAAAGTATTTTTAATAAAATAAAATATTTTAGATTTAATTATAAGAAAATCCTTCTAAGTGAGAATAATAGACTTGTTTTAATTATTGGGACAGTTGTAATTTTGACACTATCGTATTTATTAATTCCAACATTTTATAATAAAAGTATCATTGAGACTAGAATAAAGAATCAGTTACTTAAGAACTATGGAATAGACATAAAATTTAATGAACAAATAAATTATGCCTTATTACCAAAACCACATTTTTCTGCAAAGAATCTATCAATCCTGAGAGACAAAAAGGAAATAGGTTTAACAAAAAATTTAAGGGTTTTTATAGGATTAAATCAGTTTTTTTCATTGAACAATATAAATATGAAAAATTTAGTTTTTGATAAAACAGATTTTAATATTTATAGAGTTGATTTTTTATTTTTTAAAGATCTTCTTCAATTAGAACCTAATGATAATAAAATAATTTTTAAAAATAGTAATATTTTCTTTAAAAATAAAAATGAAGAAGTTTTATTTATTAATAAAATTTATAAAAGTGAATTTTATTATGATGCTATTAATTTACAAAATGTTCTAGTCTCAAAAAATGAAGTCTATAAAGTTCCTTTTAAATTAGTAATTAAAAATGATAAATTTAATAAAAAGAATTATATTTTTTTTAATTCAAAAAAAATAAGATTAGATATTGAAAGTGAAACTAACTACGATAAAGGAGAAAGTAAGAATGGTCAGTTAAATATACTTTTTATAAATAAAAGCACATCTTTAAATTACCAACTGAATAAGGAAATGTTTAAATTTCAGTCAAAAAATAATAAAAATTTTTATAATGGAACTCTTGATTTTAAACCATTTTATTTGTCAGCAGATTTCAATTATGAGGGATTAAGTACAAAAGGACTTTTTGATGATGACTCAATATTAATTGATATTATAAGCTCTGAAATTTTGAATAATAGAAATTTAAGCGCAAATATAAATTTAAAAATAAAAGATATTACAAACATTAATGAGTTAAATAATCTTAATCTTAAAACTTTTATTGAGGAAGGTAACATTAATTTTTCAGATTCTTCTATAATGTGGAAAGAAGATTTAAAAATTGATTTTAATGAAACACTCTTATTAGTAGGTGATAATGGTATAAATTTAGTTGGATCATTTTTACTTAATTTCAAAAATATAAATAATTTCTATAAATCATTTCAAGTAAAGAAATCAAACAGAAAAGAAGTTAAACAAATACAACTCGATTTTGTTTATAATTTAAATAGTAAAAGTATAAGATTTGATAATCCTAAAATTGATAATATTCAAAATACTAGTTTAGAAGAATTTTTGGACAATTTTAATTCTCAAGATGATAGAATTTTTAATAAAATAACGTTTAAAAATTTCATAAATAGTTTTTTCAAAGCCTATGCTGGGTAAATCATTTTCTTAGGGTTTACAATTTTATCGTAATCTTTCTCATTTACTAAACCAGATTTTAAAGCTTCTTCTTTTAAAGTTGTATCATTCTTAAGAGCTTTTTTTGCTATCTTTGCAGCCTCATCATAACCAATATGTGGTGCAAGAGCTGTGACCAACATTAAGGAATTATCCAAATATTTTTTAATTTTAGTTTTGTCTGCTTTTATTCCCCTTACACAATAAAGTGAAAAATTTTTAACACTATCAGCAAGAAGATCAATGGATTGTAAAATGTTGTGAGCAATTAAAGGTTTAAAAACGTTTAACTCAAAATGACCATGAGAGCCTGCCATTGTAATTCCATTATGATTTCCTATTACTTTAACACAAACCATGGTAACTGCCTCTGATTGAGTTGGATTTACTTTTCCTGGCATGATTGATGAACCGGGTTCATTCGCAGGCAAAACTATTTCACCATAACCTGCTCTTGGGCCAGAACCCAAAAATCTTATATCATTCGCAATTTTCATCAAACTTACTGCAGTAGTATTTAGTGTACCTGAAAAATTTACTATTTGGTCGTGTGCCGCAAGAGCTGCAAATTTATTTTTTGAAGGTTTAAAAGGTAAACCCGTAATTTTTTTTATTACATTAATAATCTTTCTATCAAATCCTTTTTTGCTATTTATTCCTGTACCTACTGCTGTACCACCTTGTGCTAAAAAAAATATCTCCTTTAAAGCTTCCTTAATTCTAAAAATACAGTCTTCTATCTGTGATTGATATCCTGAAAATTCCTGACCCAACGATAGTGGGGTTGCATCTTGCAAATGTGTTCTACCAACTTTGATTATTTTTTTAAATTGTGAAACTTTTTTTTTAAGCTCTTTATCTAATAATTCTAATGCGGGTAATAAATTCTTTTTAGTTTCTAAAGCTATCGCAATATGCATAGCAGTTGGAAATACATCATTTGTTGATTGAGATTTATTAACATGGTCATTAGGATGAACTGGATTTTTTGATCCCTTTTTTCCACCAAGAATTTCTATAGCTCTATTTGCTATTACCTCATTAACATTCATATTTGTTTGTGTTCCTGATCCTGTTTGCCAAACCTTTAGAGGAAAATGCTCGTCAAGTCTTCCTGAAATAACTTCATTTGATGCTTTTATAATTGCTTTAGAAATATTTGGTGAAATTTGTTTATCTTTACCATGAACTATTGCTGCAGCTTTCTTGATTGTAGCAATTGATTTAATCAAAATTGGTCTTACTAAAAATTCACCTATATCAAAATATTTTTTAGATCTCTGAGTAGATGCTCCCCAATATTTATCATTTGGAACATTTATTGATCCTATGCTGTCGAATTCTTTTCTTAATTTCATTGATTAATAAGTAATAATTTAATTAATATAAATATACATTAATTTTTAGAAACTTACAGGAGCATTATGTCAAATTTTAGTAAGGTTGGAACTTTTATGAAAACTTTTGGACAAGAAGTTAAAAATAAACCTTCATTCAGCACTAATAAGATCAATAAACTTAGGATAGATTTAATAAGAGAAGAGTTAGAAGAGCTTACAGAGGCGATGAAAAATAAAGATTTATTAGAGGTTGCTGACGCTCTTACAGATATTTTATATGTAACTTATGGAGCAGGACATGCTTTTGGTATTGATTTAGACAAGTGCTTTGAAGAAGTACAAAACTCTAACATGAGCAAATTAGATGAAAATGGAAAACCAATTTATAATGAGTCAGGAAAGGTAATGAAAGGTCCTAACTATTTTAAACCCGATCTTTCAAAGTTTGTCTATTAGAAATAAAATATTTTTCCATCTAAATTTCAAGTTTGAAATCAATAGCTGTGGCACTATGAGTAATGCTACCAATAGAAATTCTATCTACTCCAGTTGCTGCGACTGATTTTACGGTTTTGAAATTTATATTCCCAGAAGCTTCAGTCTTATAATATTTTTTTGCAATTTTAACCCCCCGTCTCAAATCTTTATTATTCATATTGTCAAATAAGACACAATCAAATTTTAATCCAACAATTTTTTTTAATTGATTTAAATTATCAACTTCAACGGTAATTTTTTTACCTTTTTTATTTTTGATTGCTTTTGCAACTAATCTTTTTATGTCAGTACTTGCTATATGATTATCCTTTATTAAAAACTCGTCACTTAGATTGAACCTATGGTTAGTTCCACCTCCTAATTTAACGGCATATTTTTGAATAACCCTGAAGTTTGGAATAGTTTTTCTTGTGCAACAAATTTTGCATTTATTACCGACTAACTTTACAAATTTATTTGTTTTCGTAGATATACCTGAAATATGAGATAAAAAATTTAAAGCTACCCTTTCAGCAATTAATATATTTCGAGCATTTCCATGAATTGTCGCAATCAATGTTTTTTTTTTAACAAAGGATCCATCTTTTTTTTTAATAGAAAATTTTATTTTTTTATCAATTAATAAAAAAGCTTGTTTAGCAAACAAAAGACCGCCAATTACAGAGTCCTGGTTTGATATCAATTTTGCTTTGATTAGTTTATTATCACTTAAAAGATCAGAAGTTATATCTCCTGATGGATAAAGATCTTCGTTTAGTGCAAGTTTGACAGTATTTCTTATAAAATTTTTGCTAAGTTTAATTTTAGACACAAAAAATTATCTACCGATAGCAACCATCTTTTCAACAGATAACCTTGCTTTATTGATTGTTTCTTGATCCATAACAATTTCTCCAGTTTCATTTTCAAGACAATCTAAAATTTTTGGTAAAGTTATTTTTTTCATATGTGGACACATATTACATGGTCTAATAAATTCTACGTTTGGGTTTTCAACTTGAATATTATCGCTCATTGAGCATTCTGTAACCATCATTACTTTTTTTGGCTGATTATCTCTTACATAATTTATCATTCCAGAGGTTGAACCTGCAAAGTCACTTGCTTTTATTACATCTGGTGGACATTCTGGGTGGGCAATAATCTTAATTCCAGGATTATTTTTTCTAATATTGATAATTTCTTTTTCATTAAACTGATCATGTACTATACAAATTCCTTTCCAGGATATAATTTCAACATCTATTTGTGATGCAACATATTTTGCCAAATAATCATCTGGTAAGAAAATTACTTTTTTTACTCCTAAAGATTTTACTATTTTAACTGCGTTTGCTGATGTACAGCAAACATCTGTCTCAGCTTTTACATCAGCAGAAGTGTTTACATAGGAGACAACAGGAACTCCTGGATATTTTTCTTTTAGTAATCTTACATCTTTTCCAGTTACTGACGATGAAAGTGAGCAGCCAGCTTTCATATCAGGTAACAAAACTTTTTTATTTGGACTCATTAATTTTGCTGTCTCAGCCATAAAATGAACTCCTGCCATAACAATTATATCAGCAGAAGTCTTAGATGCTTCTACAGCAAGAGCAAGAGAGTCAGCTGAGAAATCAGCAATACCATGATAAATTTCAGGTGTTTGATAATTGTGAGCGAGAATTACCGCATTCTTTTCTTTTTTTAGTTTATTGATTTTATGAATATAAGGAGCATGAACCGACCACTCAATTTCAGGCATTACCTTAGATATCTTTTTATAAATAGGGTCTGTTGCTTTTCTCACTTCTTGATTAAATTCCATAGCTAAATTTATCAATTTGAAACCTTCTTGTCATTGATTTAATGTGGGGCATATGCGGCCATGCTGAAATTGGTAGACAGGCACGGTTGAGGGCCATGTGGACCTAGTCCATGAGAGTTC
>MDTG01280141.1_pt1 | contig 14311 bp, 14 predicted proteins | sample 811421 | NCBI WGS metagenome assembly MDTG01 (sample SAMN05326645, study PRJNA326480) | marine metagenome | isolation source: seawater | place: Pacific Ocean: South East | collected 2011
AAGCGAGAGGCCGCAGCGTATATAGAAATACGTAAGGGTTCTTGGTTGAAGCAGCAACGAAGAAATTCGGGTTTGTCAACAGCCTAAGAGGTAAATAGTTTAAAAGACTATTTATCTCTTTTTTTTATAACATATAGGAAATTATAAATTAACTAAAAAAAGCCATTTTAGCTGTTTGTTTACATACACATTTTTCAATATATCGGAATATTATGGTAGGGAACGTAGATTGTGAGGGGTGAAAACATGAACAACATGAATAATGCTTATCCAGCTTCAAATATGATGATGGGAAAATGGCAGTTGGCGAGGCCATATATAATAAATCAACCGTTTACAAGCATATATCCTTTAGAAGAGGCTCTGAAAAGAGGAACTATATTTCCAGATCTATATAAGCCATATGTAAGTGCGGAGAAGAAGGAGGACTCAAAATGGAAGAAATGACAAGAAAAGATTTATTAAAAAAAATCCAAGAGATTGAGTTTGCTGCACTTGACCTAAACCTATATTTAGATACTCATCCTGATAGTATGGAAGCTCTAATGGAATATAATAAATGTGCAACTCAATTGGCGCAGTTTAAAAAAATGTACGAAATGAAGTATGGACCACTGATGAACTTTGGATTTTCTCCAAGTCAATATCCTTGGAAATGGGTAGACGAACCGTGGCCGTGGGAAGTAGATAAATATTAAGTAGAGGAGGGAAAGGTATGTGGATTTATGAGAAGAAACTTCAATATCCTATTGATATAAAATGCAAAGATATAAGGATGGCAAAATATATAATTACTCAATTTGGTGGACCGGATGGAGAATTAAGTGCTGCAATGTCATATTTAAGTCAAAGGTATACAATGCCAACGGGGAAATCGAAGGGATTATTAACTGACATCGGAACAGAAGAATTAGCCCATGTTGAAATGATTTCTACCATGGTATATATGCTCCTTAAAGATGCAACTGTAGAGGAACTAGAAGAAGCAGGGCTCGGAAGTCAGTATGTACAACATGGTCGTGCTGTATTCCCACAGGATGCAAGTGGAGTTCCGTGGACTGCAGCATATATTTCATCAATGTCAGATCCAATAACTGTTCTTCATAACGATATGGCGGCAGAACAGAAAGCGAGAACGACCTATGAGTATCTAGTCAATCTAACCGATGATCCTGGTATAAAGGATGCACTCAGGTTCTTAAGAGAGAGAGAGGTAGTACACTATCAACGTTTTGGTGAAGCCCTCATGGACGTATACGATCATCAAAATACCAAGAAGTACTACTAAAAATATAAAAATTATAAAATGAAGGGATAGATAATTCTTAGTGAGTTGTCTATCCCTTATTTAAATGTCCTTAAATAAAGTGATATAATAGAACGACAAAAATCTCGCACCTCGTACCTTGTACCTCGCACCACAAAAGGGACAAGCATCGCTTTTGTTAACAATCCATGTTATAATAATCTAAAACATGCAAGGGGAGACAAGCTATGGCTAAGGGTCAAAATTATAAATTTGTTCAGAATAGTAAATGTGAATATTTTCCATGTCATAAGGTAGAGAATAAAGAAAACTTTAATTGTCTTTTTTGTTTTTGTCCACTATATATGTTAAAGGATAAATGTGGTGGAAAATTTAAGTATAATCACGGGACAAAGGACTGTAGTGACTGTACTATTCCCCATTCGGATGGAGGATATGAGTATATAATGTCTAAAATGGGAGAGGTTATCAAAATAGGAAGTGAAAGAGATTAGTAAATACTAACAAAGGAAGAGTGGAAATGTGTATAATATTCTTTGCTTACAAAAGTCATCCACAGTATAAATTAATTTTAGCTGGTAATCGGGACGAGTTTTATGATCGTCCTACACGAAATGCAGGATATTGGTGGGATCATCCAGATATTCTTGGCGGTAGAGATTTAGAGAAAAAAGGAACTTGGCTGGGAATAAATAAAAGTGGTGAATTTTCAGCGATTACAAACTACAGGGATTTTTCTTTATTAGTCCATGATCCCATAAGTCGTGGTAATCTAGTGAAGGATTTTCTAGCAGAAAGTCAATCGCCAAAGGCTCATATGAAAGCGCTACAGAAGAGTGGGCATGAATACAACCCCTTCAATCTTTTGGCAGGAAATAGATCTTTGCTTTATTATTATTCCAATGTAGAAGATATCATAAAGGAGATACAACCAGGGATATATGGACTAAGTAACTCCCTTTTAGATGTTTCTTGGCCTAAGGTCATTAGGGGTAAAGAAATATTCAAAGGGATTATTAATTCAAAAGAAAAGATTGATCCACAGGATTTCGATTGTCTTCTCGCCAACAAAGAGATTCCAAAGGATGAGGAGCTGCCTGACACCGGTATGGGCCTTGATTGGGAAAGAACTCTAGCTTCAATTTTTATTGAAAGCCCCAATTATGGAACTAGAGCATCAACGGTACTAATGATAGATAATAATAATCATGTCACCTTCATGGAAAAGAGCCTAGAAAACGATGAAATGAAGGAATGGAACGAAGTAATGTATGAATTTGATATAGCTGAAAAGGACCATGAATAATTTAGATTATTCATGGTCCTTTTCATTAAAAAGCTCAAAAGAGTGACATTCGTATCTTTAGAACACAGAGCCAACAAAGCGTCATTGAACGTCTTTGTTTAGAAATTTCCACCCAATAACTGCAGCGCCTAAGGCCCCTACTATTTGAGAGTTGCATGGAGTATATAGGGCTAGGTTTAGTTTGCATTCAATGGAACTTTTAATAACCTCTGATTGAGCTAAACCGCCAGTAAAAGCTATCTCGTCTTTTACGCTTACTTTGCTTAGAATGGATACTCCTCTATTTGCTATGGAGTGGACTATACCAGAGGCGATTCTATCCTTTGAAACTCCTTTAGCTAGAAGGCTTATTACCTCAGATTCAGCAAAAACTGTACACATGCTGGTTATAGGTTCGGGATCAATATCTCTGGTGAGGTCATCCAATTCACCAACATCAATTCCGAGGATATTGGACATAACCTCGAGAAATCTTCCTGTTCCAGCAGCGCATTTATCATTCATAGCAAAGTCAATTACATTGCCATTACCATCAAGACTAATTATCTTACTGTCTTGACCACCAATATCTAGTATAGTTCTAACATTATTGTTAAGAAAATGAGCGCCCTTGCCGTGACAGGTGATTTCGGTAACGGTTTTATCGGCAAAGGGCATGGAGATCCTACCATAACCTGTACCAATTATTTTGTTTACTTTACTTTCATCTATGCCAGATCTTCCAATCAATAGTTTCATAGCTTCCTTAGCTGCTGTTTTAGGACTCCAGCCGGTAGGTAGTATAACCTTCTCTAGTATTTTTCCATTAAAAAGAACGGCCTTAGTAGCAACAGAACCTGAATCGATTCCAATAGAATACATATTAATGCCTCCAATATCAAATGTTAAACAAAGTGCTTTTCCTTTTTTTCATTGGATGAATGCCCTCTATATTTATGCTTGGATTATCGGTTAGTAAATCAATAACTAAGGTGATATCCACGAGATCAACTCGTATCGATATTCCACAGCATTTACTTAGAACCCTAGGGGTAGGAACGATAGTATACTTTACTTTATTACCCTTTAATACCTTTTCAAGGGCCAATCCATCTGAATGGCTTGGAAAGAGAATGTATGCCTCTAATTTAGACTCCATTTTACTCTGATACCGCTGCCTGTCTATTGGTTTCCAACATTTCAAAGAAGGCTTCAAGTCTAGTTTTTACTTGTCCAGCATCCTGTAAGCTATAACCGGTCTCAATCATAATCATAGGTATTCCTTTCTCATCAAGGGCATCCTTTACCTTCTTAAACTCTGTAGCATATGTTTGACAGAAAGGTAAAGTAAAGTACACAACTCCGTCAGCATTATACTCTTTATACAATCTAACTATATCATCTATTCTTCCAGTGTTTGGAGTGAAGCAAGCACAGTTTATATTTAGATATCTATCTGCCAAGGCCTTCATCTGCTCATCAAGGGTAGCAGCATTTTCATCAACAAGATTTTCAAAATACCTTGTTCCAGTACAAGACTCTTCGCAAACAACCGCTCCGCCGCTGGTTTCGATGATATGATGTAGCTTCCAGTTTGGTATTGCCATAGGAGTACCTGTAACAAGTATTCTGGGAGCATCCTCAGTAAAGACTGAAATGCCGTCAGTAATTCTTTTGTCTAACTCATCACAAAGTTCATTAGTTTTTTGTATGAATCTTTCTGGGTCATCATAGAATGCTATTTGAGAGATTAGTAGAGCATCTTTACCGCTTATCGGTAGGTTCTGTGATTTTCTAGCATCATATAATCTTTTAAGAACTTTACGCTTTTCGTTGATTAGCTTGATCCCCTCTGCCAGTTTTTCTTCTGTAACCTTGTTGCCAGTCGTTGCCTCTAACTTGTCCATAAATATCCTAATTTCATCCTGCCAGTGAAGATTATCCTTTTCTCTTTTCATCTGCGGTAGATCCATAACATGAACTGGTATGTATTCGTCTAAAATTTCCCATGCTTTTTTCTTTCCATCGCATGTAGTTTCTCCCACAATCAGGTCGCAAGATTGAAAATATGGACATGTTCCTGAAATTTTTGCGCCAACAGATGCCTTTACTAATGGACATGTGTTCCTTGGTAGCACTTTTTCGCCATCGGGTTCCCAGAAATCTGAACCGCCACATAATCCAACACCAACAGCACCAGCTGCATTTATAACTTCATCGGGCACAAAAACGCAGAAGGTTCCAACAACCTTCCCATCTTTTTCTTTGTGATTTACCAGTTCCTTAATTCTCAAACCGTGAACTTCAGATACAACGAAGTTGTAGTAGTTCATACTAGCAGGTCGGTTTTCCTGAGAAAGGTAGATCTCTTCATAAAACTGTGGTAATACCTCGCAAAGCTGGTCGTGTTTTTCAAGATCCATATCAAGGGATCTCCACATTTCTCTGTAATCAGCCAATCTTATTCTCCTCCTTAAATTCCTGTAGTTGATATCGATAAGATTATACAATAATATAAGGAAAAAATTAGCTATTATAGAAAAATATTATATAATTCATAATAGCATTTGGAGAATTTATTAGCTTGCTTATAATTAAATTTTAACTTTGAATGATTTAGGTATAAAATATTATTGGATAAGAAATTATTACAATAGAAATTGGTATAATGTTAATTGAGGAAATTGCATAATTCTAATTTGGTAGAATTGCATAATGAATAGGGTATAGATCTTGAGAGTGTAAGAGTTATAAAAAATATGCCCCGTACACTAGTAGCTATCAGCCAGTAGCGGACCAACAGGATTGACTCAAAAGAATACAGTTAGGAGAGATATGTTATGCTAATGTCAAAACTAGTAGGAAAGACATCTAAAAAAATAGAGGACGAATTCAATATTGAGAGTCAAAAGCTTCTTTTGCGTGCCGGTATGTTTAGAAGTGTTTCGCCGGGAACTTATTCGGTGTTACCCATTGGTAAAAAGGTAGTGGATAAGCTGGTAGAATTACTATCAAATGAGCTGGAAAAGAAGGACTTTCAAAATGCATTTATCCCCCCGAAGGAAGAGTTTGAAAGGACGGTTAGTCTTGCACTCAGAAATGATATGAAATCCTATAAGGATTTACCTAAGGCTATATACGATGTTTCTAATCTTGAAAGGGAGAAAATAAAGGGAAAGGATGGAATATTAAAGTCAAAGAATTATACTAGTCTTAGGACTATGACTTTTTTCAAAAACGAAGAAGCCGTGGTGGATGGATATAAAAACATGATGAAGTTATACAGAGATAAATTAGAAGAGACAGGAATAAGCATTGTTAGCAGAGCGTCATATAATTATAAAAATCCATTGGGTAAGGCGGAAGAACTTTTATTTGAATGTGAAAATGGAGAGAGGGAAATCTATAGCTGTAAAAAATGTGGATATAGTGCTCTAAATGAAATGGCGAATTTCTATGTAGAGGATTGTGAAATAGAGGATAAAGAATTAGAACCAGTACATACTCCAGATATTAAAACTATAAAGGAATTAGTTGAGTTTATGGATATAGATGCAGGAGATTTGGCTAAGACATTGCTGGTTAAGGCAGGCCGTGAGGTTGTAGCAGTGATTATTAGAGGTAACAGAGAACTTAATATCTATAAGCTTAGTAAACTGTTGGGTGTTCCATTAGAAGACATACAGATGGCAGACTATGAAGATATCGATGGTAAAATTGAAACAGTTCCTGGCTTTGTAGGGCCTGTAGAGCTTGAGGGTGTTAGATTAATAGTGGATAGAGAGGTAACTAAGGCGGGACCATTAATAACTGGAGCGAATAAAAGGGACTATCATTTGAAAAATGTAATATACAATAGAGAATTCGTTGGAGATATAGTAGCAGATGTGAGCTATGTAAGGGAAGAAGATAAATGTCTTAGCTGTGGAGAAGGCTTAACTAAAGAACATGGCATAGATATTGGTAAGGTTTTAAGCTTGGGAAGAATAACTGATATTAAAAACATGGAGTATAAGAATGTGGAGGGAAAACCTCAGAGCATCTATGGGGTGTCCAGTCATATAGATATATATAAGCTTCTCAGTAGTATAGTAGAAAAATATCATGATGATGATGGGATAATATGGCCTGTTAAAATAGCACCATATCATGTTATTGTTTCGATACTCAATATAAAAAATGAAGATCAGGTGGAACTAGGTAAAAAGTTGTATCATCAGCTTAAAGAACAAAATATAAGTGTCATACTGGATGACAGAAAAGAAAGAGCAGGGGCAAAGTTCTACGATGCTGATCTTTTAGGAATACCTATAAGAATAGTAGTAGCAAAGGGCGCTGCTGAAAATAAAGTAGAGTTCAAGCTAAGATGGGACGAAGAGAAGGAAGAACTGAGTACTGAGGATGCTATGGAAAGAGTCTTTGAAGTATTGGGGAAGAAATCGTAGTATCGTTACAAACTTCTAGGCAGTTGTGAAAGTCCGTTACTAGATAAAAAAAGACCTAAAGTAGGTGCTTTTGCTTCTAGCAATTTGTAACGGACCTAATAGGAGTACCCTAAAGGTTGTAACGTGTAACGGACATCTGAGAATTTGACCCCTGAGAATGTAACGCTAAATCTTTTTAATTTCCTTGATACAAAAAATAAATTAGGATATAATAATTTAATATGATGTATAGAACTGCGAAATGCAGTATATAATAGGAGGTTTTTTACGATGACTGTTAGATTGAGATTTGCACCAAGTCCAACGGGATACGTTCATATAGGAAGTTTAAGAACTGCTTTATATGATTATCTTTATGCAAAGCAAAAGGACGGACAATACATAATTAGAATAGAAGATACCGATAGAACTAGACTAGTTGAAGATGCCATAGAAAACTTGATTGATTCAATGGAATGGGCCGGAGTTGTGCATGACGAAGGACCGATGATTGAAGATGGAAAAATCGTTGAAAAGGGTGAATACGGACCGTATACACAATCTGAAAGACTTGATATATATAAGCAACATATGCAAACGCTTTTAGATAATGGTCATGCATACTATTGCTTCTGTTCAAGAGAAAGATTAGATAAAATCAGAGAAAAACAGAAAAAAAATGGCGAAATGCTTGGATACGATGGACACTGTAGAAATATTGCTATGGATGAAGCTAAGAAAAGAGTGGAAAGTGGCGAGTCCCATGTTATCAGATTGAAACTACCTAAGGATAGAGAAATAGTATTTGATGACTTGGTAAGAGGTAAAGTTACAATGAATACCAATGATTCAGATGATCAAGTACTTATGAAATCCGATGGTTTCCCAACCTATCACTTAGCAGTTGTTGTGGATGATTATTTAATGGGAATTACTCATATGGTTAGAGGTGAAGAGTGGCTTCCTTCTACACCAAAGCAAATAGTACTATATGAAGCCTTTGGATGGGAACTTCCAAAGTTCGCTCACTTACCAAATATCCTTAACACTGAGAAGAAGAAGCTTAGTAAAAGACATGGTGACGTAGCGGTAAAAGACTTTATGAAAAAGGGATATCTTCCAGAGGCATTGGTTAACTACATTGCTCTTGTTGGTTGGAGCCCAGAAGACAATAAAGAGATAATGACTATGGAAGAAATGATAGAAAGCTTTTCCTTTGAAAGAGTTTCCAAAAGTGGTGGAGTATTTGACGTTGATAAGCTAAATTGGGTAAACTCTCATTATATAAAGGAAGCGGATATAGACAGACTTACGAAGCTATGTATTCCTTACTTGGTTGAAGCTGAGATGCTCTCGGAAGATGAAGTAGAAGAAAAATATGAGTGGGTAAAAATGATAATGGAGACTGCTAGGGAGAGAATTTCTTATTTGAGCCAGATATCTGAATATGCTAAGCAGTTCTTCGGTGAAGAAGTAAAACTTGAAAATGACGATGTTAAAGATGTGTTAAAATTGGAACATGTACAAGACCTTTTGAATACATTTAAAGATAAAGTAGCAAATGCAGAGGTTATAGATGCGGTATTTGGTAAGAAGGTATTTAAGATGATTCAAAAAGAGACTGGTATAAAGGGAAAGAATCTATATATGCCTTTAAGAGCAGCTATTACAGGTCAGTTGCATGGACCAGATATTGATAAAGTAATAGCTATCCTAGGAAGAGAAAATATTCAAAAGAGAATAGAGTATGTAGAAAAAAATTATATATAAAAAAGTTATTACCATCTTTTATTATTAAAATAATGTGGTATAATAGTAAAAAATAAAAATAATGTTATATGGCGTTGATTAGGAGAGTAAATCTGTTGATGCTTTTAGAGAGAGGCTATCATCGGCTGAAAGTAGCCTTAGGCTAAATATAGATTGAAGTGCACCTATGAGCTTAAAACTGAAAGGAATAGTTTGCTTCGAGTAGGTTTTTACGGTTGACTCCGTTATAAGTCATGTGAGATAGACATTAAAAGACATCGGTATTTACTGAAATAAGACCTAAAAGGTCTGACCTATACCCCTTTAGCAAAAAGCGAGTAGCGGATCAGTAAGTAATGGCCAATAAGTCCATATGTCTAATTAGAGTGGAACCGCGGATAACCCCCGTCTCTGAGATATTCAGAGGCGGGGTTTTTTATACTTATAAGACAAGATAGATGCATTTGGGAAAAGACAACCGATATAGAGATTAAGATAAATCTTTTGCATTTTGACTTATAACTAAGGATAAACATATTCTAGACAGAAAGTAACTATATAAGCTTTGTCCAGAAATTTGTATCAAAAGTAATAGGTCGTATATATAATAATGACAAAAGGAGGGGGAATAATAATGTTGAAAAATCTTGCCGAGTATTTAGATTCCATTATTGAAAGGGACCCTGCAACAAAAAACAGGTTTGAAGTCATACTTTGTTATCCATGTGTGCATGCATTGCTTCTTCATAGTATAGCTCACTATTTTTATAAAAGAGAAATTACTGTAATAGCGAGAATGATCTCGCAACTTAGTAGATTCTTAACTGGAATAGAAATACATCCTGGAGCAACCATTGGGAAAAGATTATTTATTGACCATGGAATGGGTGTTGTTATAGGTGAAACAGCAGAAATAGGTGATGATGTAACTATATATCAAGAAGTTACCCTTGGAGGAACTGGGAAAGATGAAGGTAAAAGACATCCTACCATAGGAAACAATGTTGTAATAGCTTCAGGAGCAAAGGTGCTAGGTCCATTTAAAGTAGGAGATAATTCTAAGATAGGTTCGGGGTCCGTTGTTTTAAATGAGGTTCCACCAAACTGTACAGTTGTGGGCGTTCCAGGTAGAGTAGTTATCAAGGATAATATAAGGGTCTCTGATAAAGAAAAGCCCACTGCCGACCTTGATCAAGTTAAGCTGCCTGACCCTATTGCTCAGGAATTAGAATGTCTTAGAAAAAGAATAATTAAGCTGGAAGAAGAACTTATATATAAAGAGAGGAGCTAGAATGATGAAATTATTTAATACCTTAACTAGAAAAAAAGAAGAGTTTGTACCTATTACTCCTGGAGAAGTAAAGATGTACGTCTGCGGACCTACGGTTTATAATTACTTCCATATAGGAAATGCAAGGACATTTACTGTTTTTGATGCAATGAGAAGGTATTTAGAATATAGAGGGTTTAACGTAACCTATGTTCAAAATTTTACTGATGTTGATGATAAGATAATCAAAAAAGCAAATGAAGAAGGCGTTACTTCTAAAGATATAAGTGAAAGGTATATTGAGGAGTATTTTAAAGATGCTGATTCAATAGGTATCAAGAGAGCTACAATGTATCCAAAGGTTACTGAAAATATAAATGAAATAATAGATTTCATAAAAAAGCTAATTGATAAAGGATATGCCTATGAGGCTTCAGGTGATGTTTACTATAATACTAATAAATTCAACGAATACGGTAAGCTATCCAAGCAAAGCATTGAAGAATTAGAGGCTGGAGCAAGAATTGATGTAAATGAAGTAAAAAACAGTCCTACCGATTTCGTTCTTTGGAAAAAGCAAAAGCCAGGTGAACCAGGATGGGATAGTCCTTGGGGTAAGGGTAGACCAGGCTGGCATATAGAGTGTTCAGTAATGGCGACAAAGTACTTGGGCGAAACTATTGATATTCATGCAGGTGGACAGGATCTAGCTTTCCCCCATCATGAAAATGAGATAGCCCAAAGTGAAGCGTTTACTGGAAAACCACTTTCGAGATATTGGACCCATGCTGCATTTCTAAATATAAATAATGAAAAGATGTCAAAATCCAAGGGGAATTTCTTCACGGTTAGAGACATTTTGGATGAATTTGATTCTGAAGTGGTGAGATTTTTCCTATTATCAGCCCACTATAGAAATCCTGTCAATTTTAGTAGAGAGCTTATGCAACAAGCTAAAAATGCATTAGATAGACTATATAATGCAAAGGAAAATCTTGAACATCTGCTAAAAAATAAAGGCGAGGAATCAATGAAGGCTGGAGAACAAGAAGCATTTGATGGCTTGTTAAAGTACAAAGATAAATTTATAGGAGCCATGGATGATGATCTAAATACAGCCGACGCAATCGCAGCAATATTCGAATTGGTAAAAGAAATGAATACAAAGATTGATATAGAAGCTTCAAAGGAACTTATTGAAAAGTCCCTGGGCTTATTCGAAGAGCTTACGGAGGTATTAGGTATAGTAAGTAAGAAAAAGGAAAATCTTGACGATGAAATAGAGAGGCTTATAGAAGAAAGACAAAAAGCTAGAAAAGAAAGAAACTTTGCCTTAGCCGATAAGATAAGAGATGATTTAAAGGCCCAAGGGATTGTGCTAGAAGATACTCCGCAGGGAGTTAAGTGGAAGAGAGTGTAGAAATTCGGGTTTCTGGGCAGCCAGAGAGGATATAGTCAACAAAGATTATATCCTCTTTTAAATAAAATGAGCTGTTTTTCTAAAAAAAATCTATGTATATTTAACGACAATATATGTACATTTTGCGATATTTCTATTTACAAAACTAGTATTATACACGATAATTAGGTTTGTTGTCGTCTTACGATAAATAAGCTTAAGGTCAGTGTTTTTACTGAGGTAAAGGCTTTAAGTAAGTTTGTCTATTAAGAAGCAGCTATTAATAAATCCGTTGTACTGGATACCTACAAAAACATTAATTCATGATGGTTCGATAATATGTTTTGTAAGTCCCTACCTACCTTTAGACAGATGTTAGTGATAAACTAGTACAACGGGTTTGTTTTTTTATTATGTAATGAAGTCATCTAGGCTGTAATGACATTAGAATTTATGGGTGAGTTAAAAGGGATCAATATACTTCGTGGAAAATATCTGTATATAACACATTAGAACAAGCGTCTTTAGGCGGAATTGTTCTTTTTTTATATGCTTAAAAAATTATTGTGGTTACGTTAAAAATTGTTCGAAAAAGAAGGAATTTCCAGTTATTGTGTCGAATAATTTCGAAACAGGACTGTAGAACTAGGTAAAGAGTAATTTCTAGCTAAACAGCTTATGAAAACTAGAATGTTTTTAGTTTGCTGATTTGCATTATTGGATACTAAAACATAGGATAGCCAAAGGGTGAAATGGATGATTAATTTCATAGTTTGCGAAGATGATAACAGGTTCAGAAAGATGATTTTAGATTATATCTACGAGTACATTGATAGTATGATGTTGGATGGTCAAATTGTACTTCAAACGATTCTTTGCAAAGAGGTTATTGAATACACAAAGAAGAACAATAGTAGAAATATTTATATCTTAGATATTGACTTAAATGATGAGATGAATGGACTACAATTAGCTAAGAAGATTAGAGAGTATGATATTTACGGATATATAATATTTGTTACAAGCCATGTAGAGCTATCCCTAGAAACTTATAGGTATAAGATTAAAGCTTTAGATTTTATTGTGAAAAATACATGTGATATCAAGAGTAGGTTATATGAAGCCTTAGATGTTGCTGTGGAAGAATTAAAAATAATCGAAGAAGTTTCTCAGCAGAAGAGGGTAACTATAAAATTTGGTTCTAGAAATATGTACGTGCCTGTAGATGAAATTATTTGTATTGAAACATCATCTTCCAATCATAAGCTTATAGTACATACGGTGAATAGGAGAATTGAGTTTTATGGCACTTTAAAAAAAATTTGTGAGAAATTAGATGATAATTTTTATCAGACCCACAGATCATGTGTAGTAAATACGAAATATATTAAAGAAATAAGCAAAGATAGAAATGATATGCATGTGGTGATGCACAATGGTGATAAATATGTTCTTTCAAGAAAATACGTAAAGGGACTAACTGAACATGTTGAAAATAATAGTTGAATTATTACTAAGTATTATTGGGGCTTTTGTACTTGTTTTTATTGGCAGTGAGTTAAACTCTGAAAAGAAAGAGTTTAAAACTAACAAGATTATCATAATTATTGTTTTTGGTATTATTCTATTTTGTATAAGAAAGTACTGTGACTCCATTATTAAGTTGATTTTTATTAATATTTCATTAACTATGGCAGTTAAGCTGTTCCTAGAGGTGGACTATATTAAGTCTATTGTATTATCAATAACCACTTATGTAATTCTATCCATAGCAGATTTAACTGGAGGCATATTATTTTTAACTTTATTTAGATTTGACTTTACAAGACTCAAGACTTCTTTAGCAATACAGTCGGTTTTAAGTATAAGCGTTTATATTATTGCTTTAGCCCTAGCAAAAATAAAAATTTTAAAGAAAATTGTAAACTTGAATTTCAAATATATTAGTAAACGAAGGTTGTTAATAATTTTTTACGGTTTTATAACTATAGTTACTTTAGGGGCCAATCTTGAAATATTAAAGAAGGTTCCACAGAATAACATAAAAGTAGTGACGGTATATGGAATTATAATATATTTAGTATATTTTATAACTACAATAGTTTTCATCAAGTTAAATATAAATTTAGTAAGGGAAAGGGAGCGTTATACCAATAAAGAGAAGGAATATGAGGATTTGAAACTATATACAAATATCATTGAAGAGCTTCTTGACGATAGGAAGAAATTTGTTCATGATTTTGGGAATGTTATGCTTTCGCTAAAGGGATTCATTGATGATAATGACATTGTTGGACTTAAGAAATATTATTATGATGAAGTATTAAATGAAAAGAGAAAGTTGGACAATAAAAATGTATATTTACTAAAGCATATCAAAAATCAAAGCTTTAAGGGATTATTGACAGTGAAATTTAATAAATGTACATATTTAGGTTTGAATATATCCTTTGAAATATTCGAAGAAATTAATGATATGGGAATAGAAACGGTTGACCTGTGTAGAGTGGTAGGAATCTTGCTTGATAATGCAATTGAAGCGGCTATGGCTTCGATTGAAAAGAAAATTGTTTTTGGGATATATAATGATATAGATAGTGTATCTATAATAATAGCAAACTCCTTCTCGGTAAAACCCAACATAAAGAAAATATTTGAAAAGGGGAATTCGAGCAAAGGGGATAACAGAGGGTTAGGACTATATATAGCAAAGGAAATAATTGATACAAAATACAAAAATATCATATGGAATACTAGTGTAGATGATGGAGTTTTTATTCAAGAAATAATTATAAACCAGAGTAACTAATACTCTGGTTGAGGCTGTTAACAAACATCCAATTTCTTCGTTACTGCTGAAACCTCCGCTACTCACTTGCAGCTCTAGCAAGCTCCGATGCTCAGTTTCAGCGTGCCT
>MDTG01275009.1_pt1 | contig 14310 bp, 11 predicted proteins | sample 811421 | NCBI WGS metagenome assembly MDTG01 (sample SAMN05326645, study PRJNA326480) | marine metagenome | isolation source: seawater | place: Pacific Ocean: South East | collected 2011
AGACGCTGCGAGCGTAGTGTAGTGGTTATCACCCCACGTTGCCAACGTGGGAACCCGGGTTCAAATCCCGGCGCTCGCACCATTAATACTCAGCCTGTCGATTTCATGTCATTTTTCATTCATTTTCAAAATTAGCATTCCGAAGAACCAGAATCCCGCCCAATATTGATAGAGACATAAAAATTCCAACTGCAACTAAAATCAAGGTTGTTGAATCTCCCCAATCAGAACCAATACCTTCAGAAGAACGATCAGATAATGTCACTGCATACCCTCTTTCATTAGCAGGAGTAGATTCTAGGTAACTATCAATTCCTCTAACTTCAATTTCCGTACTACCTGTAGGCATGGTTGATCGAGTTAAAACACTAAGGCTGTATATTCCGTCGCCAGCAATCTCATCACCGCCTATACCATCATCATTCATCGGAACCCAATCATCAGAACCACCTATTTCGGCCAAGATACCCAGCCGTACTTGCACAACTGATATCCCATCAGGATCGTATGCTTCGATAGAAATTATATGTTGAATATCTTGCTCGCCTAAATTTGGAACAAGGAAACCATCAACATGCGTTCCTTGCCGAGAAATTTTCAGGTTCGAAAGGGAAGGCCCATCATTTAAAATTGTAATTCTTTCACTTTCCACAGTAGTTCCATCGGGACGCCAAGTCAATGACGTTAGTCTCATTGCTCCCGCACTATCCGTCATCTCAATTGCGATTAATTGAGGCCCAGGGGAGAATCCATCAGGTACAATAAAGGATCCGTCCCAGTTGTTTCCGGTTGTTTTGGAGAGAGGATAACGTTGACCTCCCAGTCCAGTAAGGTCAACAAAAACTGAAGAGACGCCATGTTCATCAACGATAGTTGTTGATATACTTACAGAATCACCTCTGTTGACTGTGGAGGGACTCAAATCTAGTGACGTCATTCTTGGCGCTAAATTGGTAATTAATAGTGGCGCGCTTACTTCTGTCGTCGACCATCCGTCAGATATTGTGATATTGATATCATGAGTTCCATAATCAGTTCCTGGATGAGATACTCGGGTTGTCCAGATATCGTCATGAACACTTGAATCTCCATTTATTCCAACATCATTGAAAGAAACAACCCCCATTCCGATGCTACCTAAGTCAACAAGTACTGATTGCATATTCCAATCAATATCTTCAACGACGACCTCGAGATGTGCCTCTCCGCCTTCTGTGGTTAGTACGCCTTCTCTGATTCGCAATTCGATGAATGTAGGCGGAGTATTTTCGGATTCTGTGACTATTGATGGAGAAATAACCCGTTCCAAGGATTGAATTTCAATAAATTCTAGATTTCCATTTAGGTCATCGAGTTCTAATTCCACAGACCTGGAGACCTCTGCTATTAGGCCTGCTAACACCCCTTCATTCACGATTTTTCCACTAGCGACCCCGCCATCCATATATGTCCCATTCCAATGAATGACATCCATCTGATGCCCATCACGAGTGATAGTCCCTGAATCAGTTGCAATAATTTCTAATTTCAACGAATCTCCGTGGTCTAAAATTAACGAATCTCCAATTTCCATAGAAGCAGGAGCATATCCTAGTTCTCTACTGAGATTTACACTCCCTAGTATGGATTCATTTGAGGGTTCTTTTGGATCCAGAACAATAGGGGATATTTCTGGGTACTCATTGTTGATTTCCCCGTTGTCTTCAACATATTTGTATCGAATCGTTCTATTCTGCCAATGCTCTTGAGGTACTTGATATTCAAATGTAAGGTTGTGATTTGCCTCAAGGTCAAGATTTGAACCAATACCTGAAATTTGTGAAATGTTAAGCCAATTTTCATTTTTTATTACGTTCACATCAAATGATTGACCAGTTTTATTTTGTTGTTGACCAGACTCTACTATTTCTACAAATAAACCAATTTCCCCAGTTACATCCCCGCTGATATCTCCATCCATTAGAATTGTGTTAACTGTGGTCATCCCGCCCTGAGATTCTAACCAGAAGACAGGTACAGTACCATTTACTACAATGGTTGCTCCATCCTCAGATTCAGCAAAATCAAACGTGCCATCGCCTTTTATGCGGTTTAGCTGATTGGTTTGGATTCCATCTTCCCAACTTTCATGGATTATGAATTCGTCTAAGTCCAGAGTGAAGCGGTCATTACCGTCAACCAAGACCATCTCTGCGAATGCTTCCAAGAGATAATTTGAGAGTAAAACTTCCCCATCCTCTGTATGCAGTTCGTATAAGAAAACAGATACTTCTCCATCCAATTCAATCGATTCATCATCATTTGTCCCATTGGAGAGTAAATTTCCCATCCCTTCAAGACGTACTTTTTCAGATGGAGTTCCGTTCTCAATTGATCTGATAATGTATGAATTAGAGATATTTATTTCTGCATGTGTTTCAGTTCCTATTTCATCCATTAGAACAAACAACATAGAACCATTTCCAAACATCTCAAATTGTTGCCGATTGAATTCTATTCCAGTCATTGATTCATTTAACCAAACTCTGTCTAGATTGATTTCGGTCTCTATTCTGGTGTCTCCATCATCGCTGATGATTGAGAGATTGCCCGATCCTAATTCATTTGATTCTAATCGATTTCCATCACGAAGCTGCCAGCCCCTTCCAGTGAAATCTAACTCATATTCTTGTCCATCATCTCCAGTTTGTTGTAGCATCCAAGTTGTAGTCCTAGTGATTTCGTGATCATTAATCGGTTGATTCCAGTAAGTAATATCGATTGTTCTTGAACAACGAATTCCTGTTTGAGATGTAAATACGTCAATCGTTATTGAATCTCCTAGATTCATCGATGTCGGTAGAACTATTCTTGAATGTGTTTCGTTTTCATTCCAATGCGGTATAACTGAACCATTGTTTATCATATTCCCTGATTGATTTTCATGGGACCAACGAACTTCGGTGTCCGTTGCATTAACTACACTCCAGTTGTTTATGATGTATGCATGTTCACTGTTAGTTCCATTATTCCAATCTACAATTATTCTACATTCAGATATTTCGTTAGTTTGACCAGAAATTGTAGATAATGGCATCATTAGTAGTAACATGGCCACGACAATGAGCGCGTTACGCCTGTTCATGAATAAGACTGTGATTCGCTCCGTATTCAATCCATTGTTGAATTGAGTATAATAATCAGAACAATGGTTCATCATCGTCATGTTCGAAGCCTGCTTGTTCTCGCCAGATGTCCACAGGAACTTCATCGTAAAGTCCTGCGTAAGGGTCTATTACTTCATCTACCTTTTTCTTCACGACTTCACCTAATCGTTTTGATTTAAATTTCCAATAGTGGATTCGCCATTCTCTACCATCCCAAAGGGTGGTTTCTTCTGATTCTGTGGTTAGCAATTCATAGTCTTGAAGTTGATAGAATAGATTTCGATCGGTTGGTTCTAGGGCGTTGTCAATTATTCGATCCGAGAAGCCAAAGAAACCAAGAGCATGTTCTGCAATACTCTCAGCAACGGTTTGTTCCATTTCTTCATCAACGCGATTACGAATCGCGTCAGTCAGTGATTTCAACGTCATGCCAGTCACCTAGAATACCCCCGCGCTATCTTATCTATTGGCTGCCGCTGTATATAAGGAATCACATTTTGAATAGCGAAAAAAAGCAATACGAGAAAATTCGTCATGTTCTTTGGTGTTTAGCCACCGGCATAATTTATGCGGGACCCACCAACCTTCCTAGGTTTGAGGGAAGATCACTCTTTGAGCCCAGATGTAGTCATATTGCCAGTACCTTACGAATTGACCACTTCATACGGGCAAGGAACTGTCGAAGGGCCAGAGGCTTGTATCAGGGCGTCAGCCCAAGTCGAGCTCTATGATTCTCGTCTTTCTACAGACCTTCCTGCCGGTGCTACCATTCGAACAGAGGAGGCGTGGTCTTCTGATGCAGGTACATTGCAAGAACAATTAGACTCTGTTACACTATATCTATCTCGATGGCTCTCAGACGACTCTGTTTTCCCCGTTGTCTTGGGGGGGGAGCATGGCTTACTTCCTGCACAAATTTCAGCATTAGAAAAACATCCAGAATTAAACGGAGACTTGAGAAATCTGACCATAATTCAGTTCGATGCCCATGCAGATTTAAGGGATGATTTAGATGGTGAGAAGTGGAGCCATGCTTGTGCAGCTCGTCGTTCCTTAGAACGAGGTGTGGGTAAAATTATTCAAATAGGCGTTCGGGCATTGTCGAGAGATGAAGCTGAATATTCTGATAATGATGAAAGAGTGATTACTTACTACGCATCGAAAATTTTAGCTGTTTCTGGCGGAGAACAGGCTTGGAATGATTTGATGAATGAATTATCAATATTGTCGGGACCGGTGTGGATTTCTGTTGACATTGATGCACTGGAAGGATATCTTGTTCCTTCTACGGGAACACCAGTTCCTGGAGGTCTCACATGGTGGCATCTTGAATCAGCTCTCGCTCAAATATTCAATTCTGATCGTTGTAATGTAATAGGAGCGGATGTAGTTGAAACAGTTCCAGATATCGAAGGTTCATTGACTCCGTTCACTGCTGCAATGATTGCAACACGATTAGTTGGCGGTCATCTCCATTGTTCGATTCAATGAAATACAGGCACCAGTGGATGGTTAGTATGGATGAGCCATACGGAGACACAAATCTTCTGGCCCACGGCAGTCATGTGTATGTTGATTGTTTAGATTATAATCCACCATTTACTGATGACGGTAGTTGGATTTTACAGAAGATGGAGGAAGCAGTGCGTGTAAATGAGGTTCGTCTAGTACATTCACACGTTGAAATCTTTGACGGTTCCGTAAGCCCATCGGGTTTTGCAGCTGTAGTTTTGATTGATGAGAGTCACGTCAGTGCACATTGTTATTCTGAAAGAGGATGGCTTGCCCTTGATTCGTTTACGTGTGGGAAAACAGATGCTGATGGGATAATTGATTATCTGTTAGATCAAATATCGTTAGCCGTACCATCGTTAAGAATTGTTAGACGGGATAAGGTTCAACGTTTTTTACACGAAAATTAACAGTATTTTAGGTGATTTCATGGACGTATATTCCTTCATATCTGATCGATTTAAGCATTTCAATGCTGGAGAACTTACAAGATGCGTAGTCTCATTACGATCTTTCCTAGACAACAATGGATTGTTAATGATTACCTTAGCGGGTGCGATGTCAACTGCACAAATTGGCCGTAGTTTAGCACCTGCAATCAGAGAAGGTAAAATCCATGCAATATCATGTACTGGTGCAAATCTTGAAGAGGATTTGTTTCAACTGATTGGTGGTACTGAATATCACAGCATTCCCAATTGGAGATATCTTAGTCCAGAAGACGAAAAATCGTTACATGATTCCGGGATGAATCGTGTTACTGATACTTGTATTCCAGAAGAATCTACCATTGAAAAAATAATCCCTGAATTGGTAAAAATTTGGCAGGAGAAATCTAGATTTCCTCATGAGCATTTGTTTGAGTTTATTGAACGTTTATCAGATAATTATGAATTTGATAACTCATGGTTGGTGGCGGCAAAAGATATGAAAATACCGATATACGTCCCAGGATGGGAGGATTCCACTCTAGGTAACATTTTCACAGCCCATTGCATCAAGGGAGAGCTGCATCATGACAGAGTTAAAACTGGAGTTCAAGCGATGATGCATCTTGCAGATTGGTATTCTCAGCAGACTTCGAAGGTAGGATTACTTCAGGTTGGAGGCGGAATTGCCGGAGATTTCCCGATTTGTGTGGTTCCTCTTTTGAATCAAGATTTGGGTAAAAATGTGAATAAGTGGTCGTGGTTTGCCCAAATTTCTGACTCCACAACATCTTATGGGGGATATTCTGGGGCTCCTCCAAACGAGAAAATTTCATGGGGAAAATTAGAAGTTCAAACCCCTAAATTTATGATTGAATCAGACGCAACAATAGTTCTGCCATTGTTATTGGAATCACTCAACAATTAGAATGCTTTCAATATTCATCATGTCCTCGCCGAACTATGAGACGAGCCATGTGGCTGTTAGTGATACTATTGCTATGTCCCACACCTTCGGTAGATGCGCAACAACCAGACATTGTGCAGGAGCACTGGTACCATTCCTATGCAACATTAACTGCTGATGTCAATTCGTGGGCGGATGATTTCCCGGAAATTGTGAATCTTCTTGTTGTTGGTCAAACTGAATTAGGTAGAAATCTATGGATGCTGCAAATCTCAGATTGGAGTCAGACAACTAAGCCTGATGGTTCCGCTAAGGAAGTCGTGTACATCGACGGTGGGCACCATGGAAACGAACACCTAGGAACAGAACTTGCATTTTTAGTTGCTAAGCATTACATAGAGGGTTGGGGGGAAAATGACCAAACTGTCATTGATGTCTTGTCAACGACTGAATTGCACATTCTCATTATGTTGAATGCAGATGGTAATGATATCGATACAAGATGGAATATAAATCAAGTAGATTTGAATCGAAACTACGATCATTATTGGAATACTTGTGAAACTACTCAGCCAGGTTCCTCTGCATTCAGTGAAGCCGAAACGCTTGCTAATTCTGTTTACATGAACGAAGTTGTACCTCATGCTGATCTATATGTCACCATGCATACTGGAGTCTGGATAATGCTCTATCCGTGGGGTAAATGGCCTGAACAACCTCCAGACTGGGAGATGTATCATCATATCAGGGACGACGTCCATGACAATATATCTGATATTCCAATTCAGAACGCTAATCAGGGCCTCTATCCTAATTGTGGAACAAGTAGAGATTATGGTTACGGAGTAATGGGATTCCCTACATTTACTTTTGAGACAGATGATGAACAATGGCTTCTAGGAACGGTTGAACAACTTTCAAGCCGTTTGGGGGAGGAACTCGATGTTATGGAATACCTGATAGAAAATGTATGGTATTGGCGTGCTCGTCTTTCTGTGAACACACTTGCTGTCACACCGGGTAACACCGTCACAATGTCAGTAGACAACCTTGGTTATGCTAGCACTCTCAATGCATCTTTGCACTACGAGTCTTCAGATGGTGAGGTTCTGTGGCACTCAGATTACCGATTTCCAATAAATGCGACAAATTCCACAATAGTGACTTTTGATGCAAGCAATCTAACCTTGTCAGCTGATGGGAGGTTTGTACTTCATTATCAGAAGAGAGTGATAGATTCCTCAATGTGGGTTAGTGAAAATGTTAATTCCACAGTCGTGTCCTTAGTTGAGCCAGAGATAGAGGGATTATTACCTGGTCCATCTGCACTACTGGTGATTATTGGATTTGCCCTTGCAGTGCATAGACGAGGATTCAAAGACGAAAGCGATGGTTTGTAAGCCGAGCCTGCAAACGTAAGTCACATGGATTGGAAGGTTAGCGAGAGGAAAGAGACTGGGGACGTACTTGTTTTACCATTGTGGAAAGGAAAAAATAAGCCTGCAAATAGCGCCCTAATCGGCCTTCCTCGTTCTTCTGTAATAAATACTAAATCTGCGTTTAAGTCTAGATTTGATGGTAAATCGGGAAACAACCTTTCAGTCTGGGGAGATAAATGTAGAGTGGTACTCGTTGGAATGGGTGATTTAGATAAATGCTCCAACAAGGTTGCTAGAGATGCAGGTGCCAAGACATTGTCATCTCTGTCGAAAAAGGATGGTACTAAACTGACTGTCCGATTCACATCCGGTTGGAATCTTGATTCGATGCTTTGGTTTATCGAAGGAATGATGTTGAGAGATTATGCATTTGTAAAATACCGATCGAAGGATAAGAAAGAAAAAGAGGAGGAGGGAGAATGGTCTTTAGATATACAAGCTTCAGGAAGATATCTGAAAGATCTGGATGCCGGGATTACGGCCATTGCAGGTCGTGTTGAGGGGGTCCATTTAGCCAGAGATTTAGCCAATGAACCTCCAAATTATCTCTACCCTATGTCTTACGCAGAGAAGGCAGAGGAATGGGGTAAGGACAAATCAAATGTGACCGTAGAAGTATACGACTGGGACGATCTACAGGAGAAAGGAATGTATGGTCTCATCAATGTTGGTAAAGGAAGTTCCAGGAAGCCATGTATGGTCATATTCACGCTAAATCCTAATGCTAACTCAAAAGAGAGGTCTCCCTGCATCGTAGGCAAAGGAATTACTTTCGATACCGGTGGAATCTCACTGAAACCGGGAGCATCGATGGATGAGATGAAGTATGATATGCATGGAGCAGCCACTGTTTTCGGACTCATGCATGCATTATACGCTACTGGACATAAAGGAAGGGTTCGCGCGATTGCATGTTTGGCTGAAAATATGCCAAGTGCAGAAGCCTACCGTCCAGGAGATGTGATTCCAACATATTCTGGAAAGACCATTGAAGTGCTAAATACTGACGCAGAAGGAAGAAATGTGTTGGCAGATGGATTGTGGAAGTCCGGAGAATTTGATCCATCATATATCATTGATCTTGCTACTCTGACTGGTGCAGTTGTTGTGTCCCTTGGACATGAAGCATCTGGACTTTGGTCTAATGATTCTGAACTGTTAGAGAGGGTACACCAAGCAGGTAATAAAGAGGATGAAATAGCATGGAAAATGCCATTACTACCTGCATTCGAGAAAGAAATGACAGGTTCTAAGATTGCAGATGTGAGAAATCTTGGAAAGAGTCGCTGGGGTGGGGCCAATACTGCAGCAGCATTCCTGAAACAATTCGTCCCTAATCGAAATTTTGATGAAAACGAAGAACAGATTCCATGGGCTCATTTAGACATAGCAGGAACAGCATGGGGTGCTTCCACTAATGCAATGGTTGGTCATGGTGCAACCGGAATACATGTGAGAACACTGCATACATTGATCACAAATTCTGACTGAATTCTACAGGTAGCGAATATTTTTTAGATTTATGAATAACAATTCAACAGTTTAAGTAAACAATCCAGTTGACCGGAAATTTGAGTGTAGTAAGATTAGTCTTCATCTTCGACGACTTCAAAGTTTGCATCAACCACATCCTCTTCTGGCGAATCATTTTCAGGTGTTTCACTTTCCATCGCTGCAGCTGCGGCTTCATACAATTTAGCTGAAATAGAGTGCATTGCCTCTTCTAATTCCTTAACTTTAGATTGAATTGCTGCATCATCTAAATCATCATCTGGAATAGGAGTGTCATCGCTGCGAATTAACGATTCTAATTCATCAACCAATGCAAGGACGGGGGCAGAATCTTCGTCAGATAATTTATCTTCAGCCTCTTCGATTGTTCTACGAGTTTGGTAAACTACACTGTCGGCTTGATTTCTCAATTCTACTCTTGCCTTTCTGCGTTTATCATCTTCAGCGAATTCTTCCGCCTCAGAGATTTTCTTCTGGATTTCTTCTTCGCTAAGACTTGTTTGACTTTCAATCTTTATTGACTGTTCTTTCCCCGTACCAAGATCTTTAGCGCTAACATTTACAATTCCATTGGCATCAATATCAAATGTGACCTCAATTTGAGGTATGCCTCTTCTTGCCGCTGGGATGCCTGTGAGATGAAACATGCCAAGGGTAATATTGTCCTTTGCAAATTCTCTTTCCCCCTGTAGAACGTGTATTTCTACAGCGGGTTGATTATCAGCAGCTGTGCTAAACACTTCAGATCGTTTGCTTGGGATAGTAGTGTTGCGTTCAATCATCGTTGTGGTGACTCCACCCAATGTTTCAATTCCAAGAGTTAAAGGAGTAACATCAAGAAGCAAAACGTCGGTTACTCCTTCGTCTCCAACAATAATCCCTGCTTGGAGAGCAGCACCTACTGCGACTGCCTCATCAGGATTAACTCCCTTAAACGGCGCCTTACCAACTTCATCTTCAATGGCTGTCTGAACTGCTGGAATTCTTGTAGATCCTCCAACAAGGATTACCTTGTCAACTTCTCCTTTGTTCAGGCCAGAATCCTTCATCGCTTGTCTGGTTGGCCTCATTGTTCGTTTGATTAGTTCCGAAACTAAATCCTCAAATTTTGCTCGAGTGATCGAGATATCAAGATGTTCAGGCTGCCCATCTTTCATTGTTATGAATGGAAGATTTACATTCGCAGACTGTGTCTGAGACAATTCAATCTTTGCTTTTTCTGCGGCTTCACGTATTCGACTCATTGCTTGCAAATCTTTTTCCAAATCTATGCCTGTATTTTTCTTGAATTCTGTAACTAAATAGTCAACAATCTTATGATCGAAATCATCTCCACCTAGGCGATTATCACCTGATGTAGCTTTGACTTCGATTTGCGGTTGACCATCAACCTGGTAAATTTCTAGAACGGAAACGTCGAAGGTTCCCCCACCCAAATCGTAAACGAGTATGGTCTGATCATCGTCTTTGTCAACTCCGTAAGCAAGAGCGGCAGCCGTAGGTTCGTTGATGATTCTCAGAACATCCAATCCTGCAATTCTCCCCGCATCCTTTGTTGCTTTTCGTTGTGCATCGCTGAAGTATGCCGGACAAGTAATCACCGCTTGCTTAACTTCTCTTCCGAGATAATCTTCAGCATCAGCCTTCAATTTTTGAAGAATGAAGGCTGAAATTTCTTGAGGGGTGTATGTCTCATCGTCAATTTTCTGAGACCAATCTGTACCCATCTCTCTCTTTACGGAGAGAATTGTTCTATCTGAATTGGTTACTGCTTGTCTTTTAGCAGTCACACCAACTAATCTTTCATTTTCCTTCGTAAAGGCGACAACACTAGGAGTAGTCCTCGCCCCCTCTGAATTTGCGATTACTACTGGTTGCCCACCTTCTAGTGTTGCCACACAACTATTGGTCGTTCCAAGATCAATTCCAATTACTGGTCCACTCATTTATCATTCCTCCATTAATCAATGTCAATATTCCCGTTAGTTCCTTCAATGCTCAGTTCGATATCTAGAATTCCGTTATTCAAATCCCATGAGATTATATCTTTCCCAACTCTTTCCAAATCTAGTTTGCGAAAGGGTCTCAATTGATTTTCTTTGATTATTTGTAATACTCTGCCACTGTCGGTAAGCGTGAGATCTAAGTTTTCATTCTCTATGTTAGCATGAGTCAAATCTAGTGTGATTAACATTCTAGTGCCCGTTATATGTACGTCGACTTCCAAATCAGCCCCAACATCAGTTTGATTTTCATTTTCGGGAGTATCTACTGTTACAGTCTTCGGCTGAACGTCTACTTTGAATCCCATAGTGCCTAAAAGATCTCCAATTTCTCCCCCGTTGCTCATCATGGAACCTATTGCTTTAGACAACGCATCCATGTTTGCCTGAGCATCGATCGAAATATCTCCAGAATCTAGTTTTTCCATATCAATTCCCATTCCTTCGAATTGCCCGCGAATCTGATTCATTAGACCCATTAATTGGTCACGGGTCATCTCCATTCCCAGTTGATTGAACATAGAAAGTAATTGATCAATCAAACCATCTTCCCAATCATCGCTCAAAAAATCACCACTATACAACCTCGGGTTGTAATGTGCGATACTACCAGACATATATCAATATTCGTGAAATCACGGATTTCTAAAATAGACTTAGCACATTGGGTTCAAGTGGAACATACCGGTCCCTTGGGTGTCCATGGCTAGTAGGGAGCATGAGCGAATCCTTCAGGATACTGAGCGTGAGCAAGGAAATACTGCATTTAGAAATAATGTCAAAGCGGCCCTTGCCTTAGCCGATGCAGTACGATCTACACTTGGCCCACTGGGTCTTGATAAAATGTTGATTTCCGATGTAGGTGACACACAAGTTACCAATGACGGAGTCACTGTGCTGGAAGCCGCAAAGGTTGAACACCCCACTGCTAGAATGTTGATTTCTACATCCACCACTCAAGATACAGAAGCACATGATGGAACTACTAGTGCAATTATTTTGACGGCTGAATTATTGCTCAACGCTTTAGATTGGATAGATAGAGGAATCCATCCATCTGTACTTGCAAAAGGGTACAGAATGTCACTAGACTACGCTTTATCGGAGATTGACCAGATTTCTAAACCATCGAATGATGAAGATATTATTCGAGTTGTCGAGACAAGTTTATCCGGGAAAGTAAGTCAAGATACAAGAACTAATCTTTCAGAATTAGCAGTAAACGCTGCGAAAATTGCTCTAGAACGTTCAAAACAGGACTCTGTCGATCCAAATGATGTAAAGAGGATTACCATCCGAGGGGGCCGGATTTCAGACTCTGAGAGAATAGATGGTATTGTAATGAGAAAGACTCGCCTAGATACCCAGACCCCAAATAAATTGACATCTGGTAAAGTCTTGATTTTAGATGGGGGATTAGATCCAAAAGAATTGTCTATCGATGCCTCCATCAAAATTACAGAACCAGGAATGTTGGCTCGCTTTATTGAGAGACAAAAGAACGAATTACATCAAAGAGTAAGGGCAATTGCAGATGTAGGGACTAATCTGTTAATCGTCCGAGATGGAGTGAATGATGATGCCATTCCAATGCTTCGAGATGCAGGCATTGTCACTTATCGAAGAGTTGAAAGAGACGACTTGGAATTAATTGCAAGAGCATGCGGTGCTAGTATCGTCAGAGATGATCGGGGAATAGATTCTGATGCACTGGGTACCTTTGAATCAGTAAAAGAAGAAAGATGGGAATCAATTGATCATGTTCGAATTCATGGATCTGTTGGTTCTGGTCAAACCGTAATTATCAGGGGCTCAACCGAATCTATTCTTCAAGAAACTCAGAGGGCCTTTGATGATGCTATTGGTGTGGCATGTGGCCTTGTTGAGGACTCTTTGATTCTCCCCGGTGGAGGTGCAATTCAAATTGCACTTGCAAGAAGATTAAGGGCATTTTCTACCACAGTACCAGGCCGTGAACAATTAGCAATTGAAGCCTTTGCAGCTGCAATGGAATGTATTCCTCGCGCTTTGTCTGAAAATGCTGGACTAGATGGTTTGGATAGTATTTTGGAAATCACAGCAGCTCAAGCGTCTAACGATAACGATTGGCTGGGAATTGATGTAACGGACAGAAACATCCACGATATGTATGCAGAAGGGATTTTAGAACCGGTTAGAACTACCCGTCAAGCACTCATTGGAGCAACTGAATCTGCGATATCGGTGTTGAGAATTGGTGATATTCTTTGGGCGAAACAAGACCCTCAAACTCCTGATTGGCAATCGCAACTTGGGCAGGACGAGGATTGAATTAGGAATCTTCATTTTTAACAAGATTTTGAATCATTTCATCTACTATTTTGTCAAGACTAAATTTAGCACTCCATCCCCATTCATTTTGTGCAACTATATCGTCCACTTCATTAGGCCAAGAGTCAGCATATTCTTGTCTTATATCTGGTTTGAAAATACATGTAAAGTCAGGCAAATGTCGTAGAATACTTTGTACTAGTTCCCCAGCGGTGAAAGAACATCCAGAGATATTGTAACCTCCTCTATTTTCTTCATTTAAATGTTCAACTGGCATATCCATTAATTCGAGAGTAGCACGAATTGCATCATCCATGTACATCATTGGTAATCTTGTGTCTTCACGAACAAAACACTCGTAATGCCCCGTCTCTAAAGCAGCATGAAATATTTCCACAGCATAATCTGTAGTCCCTCCACCCGCAGGTGCTTTGTAAGATATTAGTCCAGGGTATCGAATACCTCTGATGTCAATTCCAGATGTCATGGCTAGTTTTTCGCCAAGGACTTTGGTTTTTCCATAAACTGTTGATGGATTGAGTGGAGTAATTTGTGGTGCTTTTTTGGGGCAATCGGGTCCAAAAACTGCAATAGAAGAAGGGGAAAATATGCGACAATCATATTTTTTTGCAACGTAGATGATATTCTCCAATCCTCCTACGTTTATTTCCCAACATAATTCAGGATTCTTTTCTCCAGTCGCGGAAAGCAATGCTGCTAAATGATAAATCTCTGTAATTTCTTCTTCTTTCACTAAGTATTCTACTTTTTCTTTATTCATGACGTCGAGTAATCGGCATCCTTTAGCTTCACGAATATCTGTTGCAACCACTCGATCGTTACCATATTTTTTTCTTAGGGCCTCTACTAATTCCGTCCCGATTTGTCCTAATGCGCCAGTGACTAGGACCCGTCCTGTCGGCTTGTCCATGTTCTTGGACATCGGACTCGATACTTGATGATTCATGTGCTCAGACAAGGATGAAAAACACAGAATGTCCGGGAACGTTCATAGGCCAACGCGGACGGCTGAAAACCCCGTTGATTGCATGA
>MDTG01051363.1_pt1 | contig 14309 bp, 12 predicted proteins | sample 811421 | NCBI WGS metagenome assembly MDTG01 (sample SAMN05326645, study PRJNA326480) | marine metagenome | isolation source: seawater | place: Pacific Ocean: South East | collected 2011
CACATATATTAAATTCATTTGGATTAAAGCATTTTCCTGATACTATTAGTGAATTTGATTATTCTAGGATAGGTATTTCATTATATACTGGCTTGAAAAATTCAAATTTAAAATCAATATTAGAATTGAGATGTAGAATTGCCCAGATAAGAGATTTGAATATAAATGATACGGTTGGATATAGTAGAGAATATGTAGTGACAAAGAAAATGCAAATTGCAATTATACCATTTGGATATGCTGACGGCCTACAAAGAAGTTGGGGCAATGGTAATTTAAAGTTTTATTTTAAAGGTTATTTATTGCCAACTGTTGGCAATATCTCTATGGATAGTTGTGCCATTGATATTACAAATATTTTTGCAAAAAATTTGATTAATGATGGGGATGAAGTTGTATATTTTGGTAAAGAAAGATCTATTTGGGATCTTTCAAATGAATTAAATACGATTCCGTATGAAATTATAGCTACATTGTCGAGAAGGATAAAACGGGTATATTATGATTGATTATATATGCTCTCTTTTGAATATAGAATAAAGGAAAAAAGACAAAAAAACACCAATGTATTATGATTTAAAAAATAATTATCAAATAACATTATCCACAGAAAAAATAAAGGAAAAATTAATTTTAAAAAATCTTTCTTATTTGTTGAAAAGAAAATTAAAATTTTTTTATAGAAAATATACAGCATAATGCCCAAGCCAACTATTCCTAATTCAATTAATATAAAAATATAATTATTATGCGGATGTTTTAATGGCTTAACATTGGGATAAATAGTTGTATAAAATACTTCAAACTGATTAGATCCAATCCCTAGGACAGGTTGTTGTTTTAAAAGCACCAAGGAGTTTTTAATATATAAATATCGCTGACCAATACTAGTTTGATATCTATTTGATTTTTTCTCGATTGATGCACTCCAGTCTTTGTTTTTTAGTATTTCATTAATAAAGTATTCTTTTGAGAGTGTATCATGCATCATTGCCATATAAGCCGCATCATTTTCCACTTTTTCTTGAAAAGTTAGATCGTTATAAATTAATTTAACACTAGAAATGGTTTGATGAATTCGATTTTGAAATGGAGCAAAAATATAATATGAAAAAATTATTATAAAAAATAAACCCACTAATGAATAGTATTTGTTTTTTGATTGTTGTAATAATATAATAATAGGTAAAAATACCAATAATGATATAATTCCAACTCGGCCATATGAATTCAGGAGTGCAATTAAAAAAATAATAATTAGTGTAAAGTATGTTAAAAAGTTTCTTTTCTCGATAAAAGATAAAAGTAAAAAAATACCAAAACACAAGAATATAGCATAATCAAAATGATCTAAAAATCCATGTAAAAATAAATTCGAATCATAGTGTCCTTTTTTAAAAAAAATATTGGTTGGAGAAAATAATGTAAAAACAGATAAAATAGTATTTAAAATTAAACCCAAAATAAATGTTTTTTTAGCTTTTTCAATGTAAGTATCTTTATAGTCTAATGTATATAAAACTGGTAATAATAATAATAGTATTTGTTTTTGCATAGTATTATTAATAATGGAGCTATCAGACCATGAATAGCTAATTACAGAGTAAATAAAAAAACAAATAGAAGGATATAACAATGGGTCTTTTAAAATAGATTTTATTTTTTTTTTCAAATTACCATTGAAAAACCAAGATATAAAGAGTAACAAAATAATTACATCAGTGATGTATACTGAAACAGTAATAAAAAAGGAAAGTAATAATAATAAATAACTATTAATTTCTACTATAGTGGTGTCTTTTTTCAAATCAAAACTGCATTAATTAATTATTCTTGTGCAAGCATTTTAGAATAATTTGATTGATCTTCAAGGATTGAAATTGCATCAATTATATATTGATCTGATAAAAGATTATATTCAATGACACCATGATTATAAAATTTTCTTAATATCATATCGTTTGATATTATTTTTTTTATATCAGTTTTATAACGAATTAAATCTTCTTTTTTATTTGTTAAAATATTGTCTTTTAATATTTGGATATTATCTTTCATGCTGTCTAAGTATTTTTCTGACTCTAATGATTCTTCTAGTAGGGACACTACATCCTCTGAATAGACAGAAAAATTAAATCCATCATCTTTTAAATAATTTTCAAATTGTTTATATGTATTAATAGGAAGTTGGAATTCTTTTGGTGATTCAGGAAACTCAATTGTTGGGAATAGTAAGTTCCCAAATTTAAAAATATGATTATTCTTGATTAGTGAAAATATTATTTCAGGTCTTTCTAACTCTGCCATTTCTATGTCTGGATTTATACCTCCTCCACCATAAACTATTCTTCCATTATTAGTTTTAAAGATACTTCGTAAACTATCTTCAGTATTATTTCTCTTTCCTTTTTGATCAGTGTGACTATTCTGAATACATCTACCAGAGGGTGTGTAGTATTTTGCAACAGTTAATTTTAATTGAGTATTGTAGGATAATTTTTGATTTTGTTGTATCAACCCTTTTCCAAAAGAAGTGCGACCTAATACTAAACCCCTATCTAAATCTTGAAGACACCCAGCTACAATTTCTGAAGCAGATGCAGAATTTTCATTAATTAATATAACGACTGGCAGATTTTCATATAAAGGATTTTTTTTAGTAATATATGTTTTATTCCAGGAGGTGTTTTTTCCTTTTGCAGTTAGTATTGTGTCATTTTTAGGCACGAATAAGTTTACTATTTGTAGACATTCTCTTAAGAGACCACCAGGATTATTTCTTAAGTCTAAAACAAGACCATTTAATTTTTTATTTGACATACTATCTAGTTTCAAAAGTGCATTTTCTACTTCTTTTGCAGATTTACGCTTAAATTGAGATAATTTAATATATGCGGTATTGTTCATTAATAATTCATAATGAGGAACAGTTTTTGTTTGTATTTTTTCTCTAGTAATATCAACTGATCGTATATTTCCTTTCGGTGATTTTAGTGTAATTTCAACATTTGTTCCTGGCGAACCTCTTAACAATTCACTTACATCTTCAGTATTTAAATTCAACATTTTTTCCCCATTGATTTTAATAATATTATCACCAATTTTTAAATTCGCTTTATCAGCTGGAGATCCTTTAAATGGCTCAGCAATTACTACATAATCATCTACTTTTCGGATTTTGGAACCGATACCTCCGTATTCTCCTGTGATGGATCTTTCTCGATAATCTTCCACTTCTGATTCAGGGATATAAATAGTCCACGGATCAAGAGTACTTAACATATTGTCAATTGTTTTTTCCATTAGCTCCCCTGGGTTAATTTTTTCAACATATGATGTTTCTAATTCGCGATAGATATTATTGAAAATTTCCAGGTTTTTTGTTATCTCAAAATAATTTGATACTAAAGAACTAAGTATTATTACAGAGGTTAAAATAAAGATGGGTATTTTTAGTTTTTTCATAATTAGTGTATAAGTTTTCATGGTACAGGGTCATATCCGGAACTACCGAAGGGGTGACATTTAATAATACGTTTTACACCAAAATATAGAGCATTGGTGAAATTGTGTTTTTCAAAGCATTGTATGAAATAGTTGGAGCATGTAGGGTGATATCTACAATTACTGCCTAAAATTGGCGATATTATATACTGATATATTTTTATAATATAAATAAAAAAAAGCCTAATAACCTTCATATAATTTATCTTTAATAAGATTAAATAAATTTACAAATTCTGCATTTAATTCATGAAAATTAAGCATAGTACTTTTATTATAGATAATCATAATTTGCAGTGAACACCCAGTAGGGTGATTGATGATGTGTAAATTAGCACGATATGACTCACGTATGATTCTTTTTATATAATTTCTATTGACAGCTTTTTTAATTTTTTTTTTAGGGATAGTAATTAGTAATTGATTTGAATTTTGACTATCCTGTTTAATTGATTTCCATATACATGTTAAGTGTTCAGTTTTAACACGACAACCACTTTGATAAAGACTGTTTATTGATTTTTTTGATATCTTTTTTTTCGCAAATACAATAGTCATTTATAATTTAACGTAATTTATTTTCTTTTAGAAAGGCTTCTAGTGCCATACTCATTGAGGGATATTTGGTGTTTGGAGCTTCTATATCAATTATTAAACCTGCAGCTTTTGCAGCTTGTTGTGTTGCTTCACCAAATACAGCAATTTTGGTGTCATTTTGCTCATATTTAGGAAAATTTTCATAAAGCGATGCAATATCTCTGGGACTATAGAATACCAGAATATCAAAAGAATTAATCTTTAATTTGGATAGGTCAGTTGAAACTGTTTTAAAAAACTCACCCCTTTGAAAATTGATATTACTTTCATTCAATGCATTTAAAAATGACTCTTTAATAAAATTAGATGAAACTAATAAAAATTTTTCTTCTTCATGTTTTTCCATTAATTCTATTAACTCATTAAAATTATTATTTGCAGAATAAATTTTCCGTTTTCTATAAGCAATATATTTTTGTAGATAATATGATACTGCTTCAGAAATACAAAAGTACTTCATGGAGTTAGGAACATTAATTCGCATTTCATCACATATTCTAAAGTAATGATTTACGGCATTTCTACTAGTTAAAATGAGAGCAGTATATTTTGGGATGCTAATTTTTTCAATCTTATGTTTTTAACAGTTTCACCCTCTATGGACAAAAAAGGATTAAACATAATATTTAAGTTTCGTTTCTTCGCTAAATCATGAAATGGCGAGTTGACATTACTAGGGACAGGTTGTGCAATTAAAACTTTTATTCTCTTTTTCACGATATAATAGGGGCCAAAAAATTAATTTACTAACCTTAATAATTTAAATAAAATCAAATAAGGTAATAACTCAAGACCACAAAGGTACAAAATATTATAAAAAATAAGAGAAATCTGTAATAGATTTAATCTTGTTAGTAAAATGATTTTCATAACCAAATACATAACAGCGAATAAAATAAATAATAAAAAATGATACTTAATAATTATAAATCCATCGAATAAATAAGAGGTAAAAAATATAATTGGTGCAAAAAAAATAGCACAAAACATTAAACTTGTGGTATATCCATAATAGTATTTTTTTGCAGTATCATTTAATTCAAAAGACCAATTTAAAAAATATAATACTAGACATTTGATTATAAAAAACAATAATAAAATAGAAATTGATTTAAGAAATAAATAAATAGACAGTTCTTTTTGTAAATAAAATAAATAAAATGAGATACTGATTCCGAAAATTAATAGCACATTAAGAGTATGAGATACTAAGAAAAGAATTGAGTCTTGTCGGTGATATAGTTGTGAGTATTTTTGATTAAAAGGATATTCTAAAAGAGATTGTAATCGTTCTTTATCATTAAACACTAGCAAGCTAATAATAAAAATGGAGCACATTAGTATGATAGTATATATATCATGTAAATAAAAAGCCATAAAATATGTTCATTATAAAATCATTCTATAAAGCTAAATTATTATTTTTGTTTTCAAAACCAATTTGTTATGGCTAATCAAGATAATTTTGAATCACCCGATTATTTTTTAATGGATGATTTATTAACACCAGAACACCTATTAATTAGGAAAACTATCAGGAGTTTTGTTAAAAAAGAAATATCACCGATTATTGAAGAAGCATGCCAATCTTGTGTATTTCCAAAAGATTTGATACCAAAATTAGGTTCACTAGGGTGCTTTGGCCCCTTTATACCCAATCAATATGGGGGTGCAGAATTAGACCAGATATCTTATGGTTTAATTATGCAAGAATTAGAAAGGGGAGATTCAGGAATAAGGTCTACTGCTTCTGTCCAATCGTCACTTGTAATGTTCCCAATTTTTAGCTATGGAAATGAACAGCAGAGAGAGAAATATCTTCCTAAACTTGCTACGGGCGAGATGATGGGTTGTTTTGGTTTAACTGAACCAAATCACGGATCAAATCCAGGTGGAATGGAAAGTAAATTTACTGATAAAGGTGATTACTTTTTGCTTAATGGATCAAAATTATGGATTTCAAATTCACCATTTGCTGATATTGCAATAGTATGGGCAAAGAATGAAGATAATAGAATTAAGGGCTTAATAGTTGAAACCGACATGGAAGGTGTATCTACTCCAGAAACACATAACAAGTGGTCTTTAAGAGGATCAGTGACTGGAGAAATTATATTTGATAATGTGAAAGTACCAAAATCAAATTTATTACATGGTAAAGATGGTCTTGGAGCTCCTTTAGGTTGTTTAGATAGTGCTAGGTATGGTATTGCATGGGGTGCAATTGGGGCTGCAATGGATTGTTATTATACTGCATTAAATTATTCTCTTGAAAGAAAACAATTTGGTAAACCGATTGGTTCTTTTCAATTGCAACAAAAAAAATTAGCTGAAATGATTACTGAAATTACAAAAGCTCAATTTTTAACATGGCGTTTAGGTGTATTGAAAAACGAGAAGAAAGCAACATCTGCACAAATTTCTATGGCTAAAAGAAACAATGTTGATATGGCACTGAAAATAGCTCGTGAATCTAGACAAGTATTAGGTGCTATGGGGATTACGGGGGATTACCCTATTATGAGACATATGATGAATTTGGAATCAGTCATCACATATGAAGGTACACATGATATACATCTTTTAATTACGGGTCACGATATTACTGGTATTAGTGCATTTAAATAAAAATAGTATTTTATTTATGCTTCACAGCTCTCGCAAGATTTCTTTTGTTTGAATTTTTGAGCAGCATTCATACTATGTTGATAGTAAAGAGACTTTAAGCCTAGTTTCCATGCGGACATATAAATTTTATTAATTTCTTTTGCAGACATGTCAGGGTGAACCATAATATTTACTGATTGACCTTGGTCGATATAATTTTGACGATTTGCAGCCTGGTATATTATATCCATTTGATCAATCTCGGAATATGTTTTAAAAATATCTTTTTCATTTTTACTTAAAAAATCTAAATGTTGAACAGAACCATCTTTTTCTCTTATGCTATGCCAAATCTCTTTAGTATTTTTTTGCTTTGATTCCAGTAATTTAACTAAAAACGGATTTTTAATAGTTGTTTTAACTTTAGCAATATCCTTTACATATATATTTGACCATATTGGCTCAATTCCTTGTGAAACTTGTCCTAATATAAAGGCTGATGATGTTGTAGGGGCAATTGCATTTAATGTAGTATTTCTTCTTCCAAATCCTTTTAGCACTTTAGGTTCACCAAACATATTTGCTAACTCATTAGATGCAGAGTACGATTTTTCTTGAATTAATTTAAACACTTCATTATTTAAATTAAAAGCTTCTTGACTGTTAAATGTCAACATTTTAGATTGTAATAATGAATGCCAACCTAATACACCTAATCCCAATGCACGATTTTCTTTAGCAAAGTTATATGCTCTTTCCATAAATAAAAATGTTTGTTGGTCATCACGGTTATTTGAATTTCGATATACTTCTAATTTCTGTGTAAATTCAGTAATAACAGCATCTAAAAAATAGACCATTGTTTCAACAGCATCTGTATTTTTCCATTTATCGTAATGTAGAACATTAAGGGAAGATAAGCAACAAACAAAAGACCAATTGTCATTAGAGGGTAGCATAATTTCAGTACATAAATTACTAGCATTGATTTTATAGTTGCCTTTTTTGTATACCTCAGGTGCACCATCATTAGCATTATCAGTAAAAAGTATATATGGGTATCCAATTTCACCACGCCTTTGTATTACTTTTGCCCAAGTATTACGTTTTTCTATATCCCCATTAATCATCTCTTCCATCCATTTATCTGTTACTGTAACACCATGTGTTAGCTCTTGAATAGGATTCCCCTCTGTTCCGATGTCTAAAAATTCGGAAATATCTGTATGTTCTATTGGTAAGTAGGGAGAAAACCGTCCTCTTCTTACGGAACCCTGACTAACAACATCAACCATGCTTTCAAATAATTGCATAATATGAACTGACCCAGATGCTTGTCCATTATTTTTGACTGCAGCTCCACGTGGTCTAAGATGTCCAAAATATCCCGAAGTCCCACCACCTAATTTAGACATCATACCTACTTCAGATTGAGTATATAAAATATTGCCCATGTCATCTGCAACATTAGAGCCAAAGCAACTAATTGGAAGACCTCTTTTTTTTCCAAAATTAGACCAAACAGGTGAAGATAAAGAATAGAAACCTTTTGACATGTAATGATAAAATTTTTCACTATATCCTTTTATTTTAAGCAGTTCTTCTGCTCGATCAGCAATTTCTTTAATTCTTAATTCTGGACTAACTCCCTCTGTTAAGTATCCTGCAGATAGAAAATTTCTACTATGTTGTGTTAGCCATGCAAAACTATTTTTTTGAGTTTCTTTTGCATTTGACAATTGTTTAGTTCGAGCATTTAAAAGTGCCTCTTTATTCATATCATATGAATCAGATTTTGATATTTTATTGTCGGTTGCAATTTTTTTCATTATTTAAGATATTTTTCTAGGGAGTCATCTTTAGAGAATAGATCATCTCCTGTTATACTTTGTGTTCGTTTACTATAATTAATAGATCTTTTAACGAAAAAATCACCGTGCTTTGTGCCTATTATTTCATCGTTAAACCATTCAGTTTCATTTAATAATTCCTCATTTGTTGTAAAGACTTTATTTAATCCAATGCTTTCTAGTGATCGATTAAATCGGTCTTTAACGAATTCGTTAACATGTGATTTTGGTAGAAAATCTAATTCTCCTTTTTCAAAGATCCAATCTACAATTGAACTTTCTGCTTCATAAGCTTTTTTACACATATCTTGAATTCGGATTTCATAGTCTGAATTAAACCAATTAGGGTTTTCAGATTTCAGTATTCGGATTAAATCTATACCAAAATCTCCATGAATTTGTTCTTCTTTAGATGTAGCTTCTACGACATTAGAAATCCCCTTAAGCATATTCTTATGTTTATTAAATGCCATAATAATTAAAAATTGAGAAAATAAAGAGACATGTTCGATAAACAATGAAAATAGTAAAACGGATTCAGCATATTCTTGTGTGTTTTCACTTTTTGAATTTGCTAAAGCTGTCTCTAGATATTTGACCCGTTTCATAATCACAGGTTTTTTTTTCAAATTTTCGAATTCTTTATTTAAGCCTAAAATTTCTAATAAGTGTGAGTATGCATCGGCATGTCTAACTTCACTTTCTGCAAATGTTGCACCAACTGAACCAACTTCGGGTTTAGGAATTTTTTGATACATATCTCCCCAAAAGCTTTTTACAGCAACTTCAATTTGTGAAATAGCTAGCATAGTATTTTTTATTGCTGAACATTCTTTATCAGACAGTCTTGTCTTAAAATCTTGAATATCACTAGTAAAATTAAATTCAGAATGTATCCAATATGAGTGACGAATCGCCGGAACATATTCATATAATTCTGGATATTCATATGGTTTTAAGTTAATTCTTTTTTCAAACATATCTCGCTGCCTTTTTCTTGCTTGAGTGTTTCTATAAAGAATATAGGCTTTAGCAACATCTAGGAATTCACTCTTCATTAGTGTTTGTTCAACTAAATCTTGAACCTCTTCAACATTAGGAACATAATTGTTAAGTTCTTTTTTTCTTATAAGTAAAGCATTATAAACATCGTTTGATATTTTTTCTGCATCTTTTACATCCCCATTTTTCACAGATATCATTGCTCTTAATATAGCATCAGTGATTTTTTCAAATTCAAATTGTTTTTTAGTAAAATCTCTTTTAAAAATATGTTCAATTCGTGTCTCTTCCATTACAATAATTAACTTTCTTGTTTAATTTTATAAAATATGTCTTTCAATAAATTTGGGGGTGAGCAATTTAATAATGCATAGATTATGTAAATGCTGTTCACAAAGATTTAATTTAAAATTAAATATTACAATAAACTTGTAGTATTAAATTAATTTAGTTTTTAACAACGATTGTTATTAACTTTTTAATAATAGATTTGCGACTTATAATAATACTGATACCTATTTCGTATTTCATTAAATGCATTAAATTTGAGTAAACTTTAATAATGAACACTATAGATTTAAAAAAAATCATCAGTCACTCTAAGGAATATGGTTTTGTGTTTCCTTCTAGTGAAATTTATGATGGTCTTGCAGCGACTTATGATTATGGTCCATTTGGAGTTGAGTTAAAAAACAATATTAAAAAGCACTGGTGGCAAAGTATGGTTTATGAACATGAGAATATTGTAGGTCTTGATTCTGCAATTTTCATGCACCCTTCAATTTGGAAGGCTTCGGGACATATTGATGCCTTTAACGATCCTTTAGTTGACAATAAAGATTCAAAAAAAAGATATAGAGCCGATGTTTTAATTGAAGATCAATTAATTAAATATCAACAAAAAATAAATAAAGAGATTCAGAAGGCTAAGAAAAGGTTTGGCTCAAAATTCGATTTAATTGAATTTAAAAAAACGAATTCTAGAGTATTAAAGTATAATGATAAAATAAAAAAATCAAAAGAAAAATTATGTTCTGCATTAGAGAAATCAGACATGAATGGATTAAATGAATTAATCTCTGAATTAGAGATTCGTTGTTCTATTTCAGGTACTGCTAACTGGACAGATGTTAGAACATTTAATTTAATGTTTGATACACGAATAGGGGCACTTGCAGATGTATCTAATAAGCTATATTTGAGACCGGAGACTGCTCAAGGAATTTTTGTTAATTTTTTAAATGTTCAAAAAAGTGCTAGAAAAAAAATACCATTTGGTATTGCTCAAATTGAAAAAGCATTTAGGAATGAAATTGTTGCTCGGCAGTTTATTTTTAGAATGAGAGAATTTGAGCAAATGGAAATGCAGTTTTTTGTTAGGCCTGGTCAAGAAATGGAGTATTATCAATATTGGAAAAATTCAAGAATGGAATGGCATAAGTCTCTTAATCTTCCTCAATCTAATTATCAATTTCATGATCACGATAATTTAGCTCACTATGCAAATGCAGCTTGTGATATTGAATATAAATTTCCAATAGGATTTAAAGAATTAGAAGGAATTCATTCTAGAACAAATTTTGATTTATCCCAGCATCAGAATTATAGTAAAAAGAAATTGTCTTATTTCGACTCCGAAATTAATGAGAGTTATATTCCATATGTTATTGAAACTTCAGTGGGATTAGATAGGTTGTTTCTATCTATACTTTGTGGCTCTTTTATTGAAGAAACTGTAAATGATGAGAATCGTACAGTATTAAAATTGCCAAATTATTTAGCTCCTATAAGTGTAGCAATACTACCACTCCTTAAGAAAGATGGTTTGAATGATTATGCTCGAAATATATTTAATGATTTAAAGCGGAAATTCTCATGTCATTATGAAGATAAAGATTCAATTGGTAAAAGATATAGAAGACAAGATGCTATTGGTACTCCTTTATGTGTCACAATTGATCATGACACATTAAAAGATAGCAAAGTAACAATAAGAGATCGAAATACAATGTTACAGGAGCGAGTTGAAGTAAATAAATTATCAGATTTAATTACAAAGAGGATTGGTAATTAGTTTCAACTTTTTTCCAGTCAACAATATTCCAAAATGCGGTGATGTAATCAGGCCGTTTATTTTGGTAATTTAAGTAGTATGCATGTTCCCATACATCGATACATAAAATTGGCTTACCACCACAACCGCCGTGCATTAATGGATTATCCTGATTAGGTCTAGAGCAAATGCTTAGTTCTCCATTTTTGCAACATAGCCAAGCCCACCCTGACCCAAAACGAGTTGCAGCAGCTTTTGAAAACTCTTCTTTCATGTTTTCAAAACTACCAAAGTTTTTATCAATTAAATTATTGAATTCAGTAGACATTGATTCTGGATTTGGGCTTAAAATATTCCAAAATAGACAATGATTATAATACCCCCCTCCATTATTACGTATCGCATTAGGTAAATCCGGTGTTTTTAAAATATCTTCAATCGGTTGATTTTCAAAAGCGGTGTCTTGAATTGCATTATTTAAGTTATTAGTATATCCCGCATGGTGTTTAGAATGGTGAATTTCCATTGTTTTTGCATCAATATATGGCTCAAGTGAGTCATAATTATAAGGTAGTTTTGGTAATGTAAAAGCCATAGTATTTATAGTTTATTTTGTAACAAAGATAATGAAGTTGCAATAACTTCGTCATTTTGATTTAAAAACATTTGCATTTCTCCCCAGCCAAAAATTTGACGAATAATCAGTGCAGAAATTCTATTTAGAATATTTTGTTTATTTTTTTTCATTTCTTGAACCAAATCATTCTCATCTAGGGTACTTGATAATTCTTGAATAAGCCATGTTTCGATTTGTAATAAAATATTTTTTTTGTCATTATAATTTATATTGAAATTATTAAAATTATAATTTTTACCTCTATATAAATCAACATAATCAAATGCTAATTCACGAAAAAAGTCACTTGTATATAGGTAGACAAGGCTTGAAGGAAGAGAATCGTGTTTAGATTGTACTATATGATCAGGCATGATACCGCCTCCACCATATACAGTTTTCCCGGCATTAGTAGTAAATTTTTCTAATGTATCAATGTTTTCATTTAAATCTCGTATATACATTTCTGAAAAGTATTCTTCTTGATCCTGAGAGTAATTCTTTTGAATACATCTTCCAGCTGGAGTATAGTATCTGGAGACCGTTAATCTTATTAAAGAACCGTCATTTAATGCAATTTGTTCTTGTACTAGACCTTTTCCAAAACTTCTTTCTCCAACAATTATTCCCCGATCATTATCTTGAATTGCCCCTGCAACAATTTCACTTGCTGAAGCAGAACCTTCATCTATTAATATACATAATTCTCCCGATTGAAATAATCCAAAATTATCTGCAAAATACTCTTGTTTCATCCTAGAATTACCTTCTGTGTAGACTAATAACTCTTTATTTCCAAAAAATTGGTTCAGTATTTTTATAGATTGATCTAAATAGCCTCCACTATTTCCCCTTAAATCTAAAATTAAACTTTTTATATTATTCTCTTTTTTAAGTATTGACAGTTCTTGTGTAAATTCTTTATATGTAGTTGCTGAAAATCTATTTAGTTTTATATATCCAATATTTGGACGAATTAGATATGCAACATCTAAGCTAACTAATGGAATCTTATCTCTAACTATATTTAGAAATCGTGTTAATGTATCTTTTTTAGAATTAATACCAATATTTACTTTTGACCCTTTTTTACCTCTTAGTTTTTTGATCACATCTTGATTTGTTATTCCTACTCCAGCAACATTTTCATTTTCAATATAGATTATTCTTTCACCTGAATGTAGACCTTTTTTTTCCGACGGTCCATTTGGAATAACATTAACAATTACTATAGTATCTCGATGTATTGAAAATTCAATTCCAATACCATCGAAACTTCCTTGCATCATTTCCATTGAAGATTGAACTTCTTCTGTATTCATATAAACTGAGTGTGGATCGAGATTTTTTAAAGTTTCTTTTATAGTATTTTCAACCAATGAATGAGTATTAATTGAATCAACATAGTTTTTTATTATATGATTTAATACAGTATTAATTTTATTATTTTCAATTTTTGTAGGAATAGAATTCTCACGATATATATATCCTAGAAGGAGGATGATAAAAATTAATAACACAATGTAATTTTGATTATCTTTCATAATTCATTTAAATGAGTTATTTCTACACCAGCTTCTTTCAAGAATTCAATACCACTGGTGTCTTTATAGATTTTATTAAATACTACCCTACTAATGCCAGATTGATGAATTAATTTACTGCAATTTTTACATGGTGAAAGAGTTAAATATAGTACTGATCCGTGTGATGATTGGCCATACTTTGCACATTTAAGGATAGCATTTGCTTCAGCATGTAATACATACCATTTTGTTTCACCATTATCTAATTCACATTTGTTTTCAAACCCAGAAGGTGTACCATTGTATCCATCTGAAATGATCATATTATCTTTCACAATTAATGCTCCAACTTGCTTCCTTGTACAATGAGATAGCTTTGCCCATTCAAGGGCCATTTTCATATATGCTTGGTCATATCTATATTGTTTTTCTTTTTTGTACATATAAATTTTTTTGTACCCAGAGTGGGAATCGAACCCACACTCTGTTGCCAGAACTGGATTTTGAATCCAGCGCGTCTACCAGTTCCGCCATCTGGGCTTAAACATCCAACA
>MDTG01211413.1_pt1 | contig 14308 bp, 12 predicted proteins | sample 811421 | NCBI WGS metagenome assembly MDTG01 (sample SAMN05326645, study PRJNA326480) | marine metagenome | isolation source: seawater | place: Pacific Ocean: South East | collected 2011
AGAATTATTTAATTTTTTTATAAATTCTTCATTATTTGATCCAAGAAAAAGGATTTTCATTTACTTAATTCAATAATGCTATTTAATACTTTCTTCGTGCCATTTCCATCAACGACTTTAAGGCCATTTTTTTTGAACTCTAGAATTTTTTTTGGACTTTGTAAAAAACTCATAATTATTTTTCTTAAACTATCAGAAGAAATCTTTGATGAATTTCCCACATACATCGCAATATTTAAATCATTACAAGCATTCCCTATCTTTATCTGATTTTCAGCAACAGAAATTAAGATACTTGGCAATCCCATAAAGCACCTTTCCCAAGTGGTTGTTCCAGGCGATCCAATACCTATGCTACATTTAGACATTATGTTCGCAACATTATATGGTTGCTCGAAGTAAGAAAAATTTTTTTTATCTTTAAAACATAGTTCTTTTATTTTCTTCTTTTGCTTATTGTTTTTACCAACAATAATCTTTGCTTCGAAACTTAATTTATTTTTTAATTTTTTTAGAGCAATAATCGTTTTTATTGTTTCTTGAGTTATATCTGAGGCGCCATAGGAGACATAAAAATTATGCTTTTTTTCTTCTTTTTCATTTTCTATTTTTTTCATTTTACTTCTTTCTTCAATAAATGACTTATCTAAAAATATAAATTCAGGCCCAACTAGAATCTTTGAATGTGAAGGTACAAGTTTTAAGTAATTTTTCTTGGGCAAAGAATAATCTATAAGAACATCGCAAAAATGTTTTCTATCCGCTAGATCATCTATTACTATTATTTTATCTACAAAATCATTTAAATATTCTTCCCATTTTTTTTCAATTCCATAGTGATCTATTATTAAATGAGTAATTCCTTTATTTTTAATTTTTTTTGCTGTTTCAATCGCATCCAGTTTCCAATTCAAAAGATCATCACTAGTTTTTTTTTTATAATTAATAATTGTGAACTTAAATTTATTCTTAATAATTAAGGAAATAAGATTCCCTTTATTTTTTTTAATTATGAAAATAGATTCAATATTTTTTTCTCTTAGCTCTTTTGCTAGACTGAGACATCTTACTAAATGACCTGAGCCAATTTGATAAGAGGCATCAACTCTAAAACCTACTTTCATTGTATTAATTTAGTCTTTCAAAACCTTCTGAAGCGATAGGCAAGGAATTTAATTCGTCAATATTATTACCCTTCTCAAATTCGGAAATTTTATAAAAGACTTCCTCTAAATTATCGAAATATGATTCTATGAGTTTATCTGTGTGATCTATACAAGTATAAATAGCGTTAGATGCTAAAAAACCTTTTTTTAACATTTCGCTTGTTAAGAAAGATTTATATTTCCTTGAGTTTTTACTAACAAAGGAAAAATTAGCTAAGGATGAAAGACCTGATTTCTCGATAATAATATTATTTTGTTTAGAAATTCTATCCCATCCTTTTTCGATCTTTTTTCCTTGCTTGGTAATTATTTCCCAAGATTTTATATCTTTCATAATTTCTAAAGTTTTTAAAGCTGCGGTCGGTCCTGCCCTTTCAGTCCAAAAAGTACTACTGATAAAAGTAGACTGAGCTGCCTCCATTATTTCTTTTTTTCCAATAATAGATGTTATAGCAAAACCATTTCCCAAAGCTTTACCAAAAATTGCAACATCTGGATAAACCTTATGTTTCAAGTGAAGACCGCCATAATTTTCTCTAAACCCAGAAGTACATTCATCAAAAATTAAAACTATATTTTTCTTCGTAGCCAATTCTCTTACTTTTTCTAGAAACATTCCTTCAGGTTTTATGCTTCTTTGAACTTCCATTTTTATAACGCCAATATCATGCTTTTCAATTATATTTTTTAAACTTTTAAAATCATTATATTTAAAAGGAAAAACCGTATTTTTAAGTTCGTTTGGAACTCCTTTAACTTTCAATCCTGGCAGAAGATGTTCTGAAAGATTTTCCTGATTAGTTAAATTTGCTGACAAATACCAGTCATGCCAACCGTGATATCCACAAACTGCAATTTTGTCTTTTTTTGAAGCAGCCCTTGCTATTCTTACTGCGATGGAATTTGCCTCACCTCCTGTTCTAGCAAACTTTACCATTTCAGCCCATGGATGCATTTCAATTAAATTTTCAGCTAAATAAACTTCCTCTGGACAATTTAATGTAGACATATTAGATTTTTTTATATTTTCAGAAACAGCTTTGTTTACTTCTGGATGGCTATATCCAAGAATATTAGTTCCTACTCCCATGAGAGACATATCTATGTATTTTTTATTATCCAAATCCCATACAAAACACCCTTTTGCTTTTTTATAGTATGCCGGCCACATGCCTGGAAGAAACATATCCGATCTTTTGGAAAGTAACATGTTTGATCCAGGAATTAAGCTTTCCGCCTTTTTTAATAAAATTTGGCCTGAATTTTTGACTTCTCTTGTATTTCTTTTAAAACGCATATTTTTTTTGAAAACTTTTTTATTCTTCTTATAAAATTTAATTATTTCATTGAACGAAAAAAAAAGATTAGGGTAGAAATTATTATAAATGTTTTTTATCACTTCTAAGTCTTCTTCGTAGTCTAATGTCATTCTTAAATCAGATAGATCTTCATTGTTTTCTATATTTAATGAATTAAACTCTGAATGTTCTCTCATGAATTTTGTTACGTGTTCTTTGTCTTCTTTTTTAGAGGCCAATTTCCAGGTTATTTTCAAAGCTGAAAAACTAAAGACTTCTACATCAAAACCATCAGGGAAAGTTGGAGGATTTATGTTAGAGACATAATCGTAATTCTCATCTAAAATTTTCTTTATACATTCATCGACTATTTCTGGATCTACAAAAGGACAGTCGCCAGTGATTCTAACTATGTAGTCAGGAGATTCATTTAAAGAAGCTTTATAAAATCTATCTAGAACATCTTTTTCGCTTCCTAAGAAGTAATTTTTTTTCGTTTTAATTAAGAAATTTAAAAGAGTTATATTTCGTTTATTTTTTGGAATGGCTACAATTACTTTGTTAATGTACTTAGATTTCTCCAATCTTTTAATTAAAAAACTTAGGACATTTTCACTTTTAAGTTTCTGCAAAACCTTATCAGGGAATCTCTCTGATCCCAATCTTGCTTGAACAATTGCAATAATCTTTTTTTTTACCATAAAGAAGGATTAATTAAATTTTCATCTCCTGATGCTAAAAACTCCGGAGGTACTGATCTTATTTTTTTCCATAAATTTATTAATTCTGCGAACTGTTCATTAGATTTAATTCCGACCACAACCTTGCTTATTCTTTCATCTTTATTTACCAAACCAATACAACCCTCTATCGGTTTCAACTTATTTTCTTTTAACCAATGATGCCAAGCATTAAAATTCTTTGACCAATTTCTAAAAGCTTTTGGCATATTGTTTTCATCCATTAATAATAAACCTTGAAGGAAAATTGACCTCGCATGAAAATGAACTCCTTCTTTATGAAGCTTATCAAGCCACCCCGTTTTTTCTATTCTTCTATCGAAAATATTAAAAGGGCCTTGAATAATATCTGGTCTAAATTTATTAAAAATTAAGTCTAAATCATCTGGACCATAAATTGAAAAACCTATTTTTTTTACGAAATCTTGTTTTTTTAGCTCTAAAAAAATCTGCCAAATCTTTTTTCCATTTTCAGTTTTGAGAATAGAAATATCGTGAAAAAGAATGCAGTAAATTTCTGAAATTTTAAAATTTTTACTCAAATCTTCAATAAATTCATCAAAGGCTCTTCCAAAATTTGAAGAGGATTTTATTTTAGGAAATTTAGATATTATTTTTAGATCTTTAAACTTATTTTGATTTAGGTAAGTATAACTTTTTCCATACTCAGGCGAGGTATCAAATATTTTTATTTTATTTTTTTTTGCAGTTTCTATTAGTTTTGAGGCCTCCTCCTCATCAATAGATTTAAACTTATCTTTAATTCCGTAACTTTGTCCGAACTGAGCCGTTCCAAGTATGATGTTCATTTAGAAAAAAAATCTTCCATCAAACTAATAATTTTATTTTGCTCTAACTTTTTTAAAGTAGGATATATAGGGATACTAAGTGCATCACGATAATATTTTAAAGATTCTGGAAAATCAGAATGATTAAAATTCATTTTTTTGTAAAAGTTGTGTAAAAAGATTGGCATATAATGAAAACTTAAAAGAACGCCTTCATTTTTAAATTTCTTAATGATTTTTTCTTTATGTCCTAAAGAACTGTTTTTGATTCTAATTATATAGAGATGATATGAAGACGAACTATTATGAGGTTCGTAGGGCAAATTTATATCTAAATTAGCTAATTTATGAGAGTAATAATTTGCGATTGATCTTCTTCTTTTAATAAAATGATCTATTCTATTCATTTGACTGGAGCCTAAAGCAGCCTGTATGTCGTTCATTCTGTAATTAAAACCAAGTCCAGTTTGCTCATAATGTAACGACGTAGGATTTTTTTCTGAAAATAATTTTGAATTTCTTGTAATTCCATGGGTTCTTAATGTGAATAATTTTTGGAAAATTTCTTTATTGTTTGTAGTTGCTACACCCCCTTCTCCAGATGTAATTATCTTTACAGGATGAAAACTAAAAACAGTGATATCACTATATTTTCCATGTCCAATTTTATTATTTTTATAAATTGATCCAATTGCATGGGAAGCATCTTCAATAATTTTAAATCCATATTTTTTTGATAATTTATGTATTTTTTCTAACTCACACGGAAGCCCTGATAAGTGAACTGGAATAACTATCTTGGGAAGTTTTTTTTTAATTTTTGCAAGAATTAATTTTTCTTCTAACTTTTCTACAGACATATTGAAGGTTTTAGAATCTATGTCGATAAAATCTACTTCTGCTCCACAATAAAGAGCACAATTTGATGAAGCAACAAATGAGATTGCTGAAGTCCATAAAATATCACCTTTCCCCAATCCAAGAGCCAAGCAAGAAATATGTAGAGCGCTTGTAGCAGAATTTACTGCGACTGAATATTTGCTTTTGCAATAAAGTGAAATTTTTCTTTCGAATTTTTCTACTTCTGGACCTTGAGTCAAATAATCCGTTTTAAGAACCCTCAAAACAGATTCTATGTCTTTTTTATTTAAATTATGTTTACCGTATGGAATCAATTTGAGTTAAAGGTTTTTTTTAATAAACATTTGGAGTTCTTCAGAAGTCATCCATTGTTTGTTAGTATCAGAAGAATATTTAAAATCTTTTGGAACAAGCTTTCCTTCACCTATTCTACCCAGATCTTCGCTCCAATTATGTATTGAAGGGAGTATTTTAAAATAATCTTCATACTCATAAGTAAAAGAAGCATCTTCTAAACCTATCATTTGTTCATGAAGCTTTTCTCCAGGCCTTATTCCTATAATATCAATCTTAGCTTTTTTTGAAATAGCTCTAACAATTTCTAATATATTCATAGAGGGAATTTTCTTAACATATATTTCTCCTCCAACCATATCCTTAAAGGCGTGAAGAACCAATTCAATTCCTTGTTCCAAAGAAATCATAAATCTAGTCATATTTTCATCTGTAACAGGAAAGACATTTTTTTCTTTTAAAGAAAGAAAATAAGGAATAATTGATCCTCTTGATCCCATCACGTTTCCATATCTAACTAAAGAAAACTTAGTTTTATCGGGTTTAGAATATGAATTTGCAGCGATAAATAACTTATCAGATGCAAGTTTAGTAGCCCCATATAAATTTACAGGATTACTCGCCTTATCTGTCGACAGCGCTACAACCCTCTTTACCTTATTATCAATCGATGCATCAATAACATTCATAGCTCCATTTATATTTGTTTTTACACATTCAAAAGGATTATATTCTGCTGTTGGTACAATTTTTGTTGCTGCAGCATGTACAACAAAATCTACGTCCTCTAGCGCCCTTACAAGTCTCATATAATCTCGTACATCTCCTATAAAAAATCTTAAATTATCAACGTCCTGAAATTTTTTTTTCATTTCCCATTGTTTCATCTCGTCTCGAGAGAATACTATTAGTTTCTTAGGCTTATATTTTTTTAAAAGGTATGGAACAAATGCTTGTCCAAAAGATCCTGTTCCTCCCGTTATAAGTATATTTTTAGCATTAAACATATTGAGCTTCTCTTTCTAAAAGATTTTTAAAATATTCGTAAGAACCTTGTTCAATTAATTCTCCATTCTCTATTCTTATTAATCTATCGCAAACTTTCAAAGTAGATATCCTATGAGCGATAATAATTAAAGTTATATCGCTATCTAACGAATTAATGGAATTCATAACTTTATTTTCAGTGACGCTATCTAGAGCGCTTGTAGCTTCATCAAAAAAGATAACTTTTGAATTTTTATAAAAAGCTCTGGCTAAGCCAATTCTTTGTCGTTGTCCTCCTGATAATTTTACTCCATTTTCTCCAATTTTAGTTTCAAACTTTTCGGGTAGGGAATCTATAAAATCAAATATTTGGGCTTGTTTAGATGCATTAATCATTTTTTCATTATCTATAAATGCTGACTCTATAGAAAAAGCGATGTTCTGTCTTATTGAAGCGTCAGATAAAAAAATAGATTGCGGCACATGAGATATCTGTTTTTGCCAAGCCTGAAAATTTTCTTTTGTTAATATACTGTCATCAATTTTTAAATTACCTTGAGAGGGCTCTAAAAGTCCCATCATTAAATCTATTAGAGTTGTTTTTCCTGAGCCAGTTGAACCTATAATGCCTAAAATTTCTCCTTTTTTTAATTCGAAATTTATATTTTTCAAAACACTTTCTTCTTTCTCAAAATAAGAGAAGGATAAATCTGTAATTTGTAATCTTTTTTTCAAATCTAATTTAGTATTTGAAAATTTAGAACTATTGTTTGTGTTACTTATGTTTTGATCTAGCAATTCTAATGTATCAATTAAAGCGGCTTTGTAAGAATGAAAACTTCCCCAGTTTGAATAAGCTTGTTGAAAAATTGGAAGCAATCTTTGCGCAGCTAGTGCAAAAGTTCCCAGTATCGGAAGGAGAGATGAAAAGTCATTATTTTTGGAACCTAAAAAAAAAGCAACTAATGAAATAGAGACTAATCCTAAAGCTTCCATCGCATATCTTGGCGCTAATGTAAATATTTGGTTTGTCCCTTGAGCTCTTCTTAAACTTGCATCTGATTCTTTATAAAATTTCAAATAAAAATCTTGAGATTTATCTAGTAAAATATTTCTTATACCTCCAATACCTTCTTGGAGGTACTTAATCATATTTGAAGATTCTTTTGAGACCTTTTCACCATTTATATTGAGAGTTTTTCTAGAAATATACGCGATCGAAAAATAAATAAATCCTAAAGTAAGAGAAATTGAACTTGCTGCGACTGGATTGAAATAAAACATTGCCGATAAAACAAAAAAAATCATCGCAATTGCGCTTAAAAACAGGAAAAGAGGCATTAAAACACCATGAATTATCATTGATGTCTTATTAAATACTCCATTTATAACTTCGCTGCTATTTCTTGATATATGAATCTTATAGGGCTGATGAAGTGTTTTATAAAAAATTTTATTGCTTATGTCTGCGCCTGCTGCGAAAGATGTTCGAATAGAAAAAACTAATAAAAAAACCCTCAAAATTCCAGAAAGCACTGCAGTTAATATGAATAAAAGAGTGAAAAATAAGATCATTTCAAGATCATCTTCAAAAATAGTAAAGTCGATAAAATAATTAAAAAAAGTATTATTTTTTATTATTTCTGGGTCGGTTAGAACAGCTAGGAAAGGAAATATTGCCCCTAAACTAAATACTTCGGCAAAAGCAGTGATAATCATAAAAAATAGTATTAAGCTAAACTGTTTTTTCCTTAAGCCTGAAAAATGAGAAATCAGCCTTTTTATAAGGCTAATAGAATTATTCATTCTCATTTAAAATATTTTTAAAATATCTATATGCGAATATCAAAAATATAGACGACAAAAAACCTACAATGGAAAATATGATAACTATCAAAGACCTTCTGGGTTTAAATTTCTGTGAAGGCGTCATAATTTTTGAAACATAAACGAAACTATATTCTGGAGATGCTTCAGCAAGCATTTGTTTTGCAATTTGTTGTTTTATTAAAGAACTTATAACCAATTTTGTTTCAGCCGTATTTGTTGACTCAAAGGATTTTTCCAAGAACAGGAGATTTTTTTTTGCGCTATCAGAAGCTCTGTTTTTCATTGTAAGGTTTATTTCCTCGATAAATTTTTCCAGCCACTTTCTGGCGAGATAAGGTGAAAAGTAATCAAAGGATAAATTAATAAATCCATTATCTGAATTAATAACAATATTTAACCTATTTTTAAATTTTTTATATAAAATCTGACTTAAATTGATATTTTCTTGATATAAATTTGATAGGCTTCCGTTACTTTCATCATAGATATTTTCATCGAATATAATTTTATTTTCTGTTTTATCCCACCTTTTTGCAGCTAACAAATGAGGTGCCAAATTGTTTTTAGCTATAAAATCGTCAATAAAACTCCAAGAACTAAGTACTTCTAAAGCTATTTTTGTTTCTGGGCTTACGCCGTCTAAATAAGTGGAGGTTAAAGAGCCTAAAATCCCATTAAAACCACTATTAAGATTTACATTTTTATTATCCAAAGAAGTTTCATCCAATCCAGATGATATCAAGGTAGCTTCAACTCTATATTCATTAGGTATACTCAAAGAATAAAAAATAGAAAAAGTAAAAAATACTAAAGTGGTTATAATAATAATAAATTTGTTGCTCCATAAGTCTAGAATAACTTTTTTTAACTTTATAGAGTCGTTAGAAATTTCATGAACCATAGCGAAATAAAATTATATCTTTTTTATAGTACAACTAAAATTTAAAATTTTATCGAGTTTTAAATTATTAACATAATACAAATGAGTAAAAAAAAAGTTGCACTAATTACTGGAATCACGGGACAAGACGGCTCTTATCTTACAGAATTTCTTACTAATAAAAATTATATTGTTCACGGAATTATCAGACGTTCTTCTTCTTTTAATACTTCAAGAATAGACCATCTTTATAAAGACAATTTACTAAATCCTAATGCGAATTTAATTTTACATTATGGTGATCTTTTAGACTCGTCAGGTTTACTTAATATAATAAAAAAAGTAATGCCAGATGAAATATATAATCTTGGCGCCCAATCTCATGTAGCTGTAAGTTTTGAGCTGCCGGAATACACTGCGCAGGTTGATGCAATAGGTACCATGAAAATATTAGAAATTCTCAAAAACAATAAGTCTTTAAAAAAAACTCGTTTTTATCAAGCTTCTTCATCTGAATTATTCGGAAAAGTTCTTGAAACTCCACAAAATGAAAATACCCCTTTTAATCCAAAATCTCCATATGCCATTTCAAAACTTTTCGCCTATTGGACAACAGTTAATTACAGAGAAAGTTATAATATTTTTGCTTGTAATGGAATCCTTTTTAATCACGAATCTCCTAGACGTGGAGGAACATTTGTAACTAGAAAAATTACAAAAGGGTTAGCTTCGATTGCTCATGGTAACCAAAAACATCTTAACCTTGGGAATTTAGACGCTCTGAGAGACTGGGGACATGCGAAAGATTATGTTGAAATGCAATGGCTAATGCTTCAACAAACGAATCCTAAAGATTATGTGATTTCATCTGGGAAGCAGTTTTCAATAAGAGAATTTGTAATTGAGGCTGCAAAAAATATTGGTTTAATAATTGAATTTGAAGGAAAAGGCCTAAAAGAAATTGGGGTAGTAAAAAGTAATAATAAAAAATTCACAAAAATTCTTAAACCCGGGGATACAATAATCAAGTTGAATAAAAAGTATTTAAGACCAAATGAAGTTGATTCTCTTTTAGGAGATTCTAAATTAGCAAGAAAAGACCTTGGTTGGAAACCAAAAATTACTTTCGAAGAATTATGTAAAGAGATGATGTTGTCAGATTTTTATAGAGAGAAAAAAACTTTTAGATATGATTAAGGTACCATTTATATGTTTCTTTTATTCCTTCTTCAAAAGATGTTTTAGGTTTCCAGCCTAAATCTAACAGTTTTTTTGAATCCACCAGCTTCCTTGGCATTCCATCTGGCTTAGTTTTATCAAAGACTAAATTCCCTTCATACCCAACACATGATGCAATCATTTTAGCAAGATCTTTTATAGAATAATCTATGGAGTTTCCAACATTTATAATTTCAGGTGAATCGTAATTTTCCATTAAAAAAACTACTGCGTCTGCCATATCATCAACGAAGAGAAATTCTCTTCTAGCCATTCCTGATCCCCAAACTTCGGCTTTCTTTAAGTTCTTTTCTTTTGCTTTATGAAATCTATCGAGTAAAGCAGCAACTACATGAGAATTATTCTCAGAAAATTTATCACCTGGCCCAAATAGGTTTGCTGGCATTACTGAGATTGAGTTAAGTCCATATTGTTTTGAATAACCGTCGCACATATATATACCTGCAATTTTTGCTACCGCATACCAAATATTATGTTTATCTAATGGTCCTGATAAAAAACTCGATTCTTTCATAGGCTGTTCACAGTCTCTTGGATAAATGCATGAAGATCCTAAAAAACATAATTTTTCTACATTTGTTAGATAAGACGCATGTATTACAGAATTCTGAATCGCTATATTGTTAAATATAAATTCTGCAGGCCGCTCATAATTTGCGTGTATTCCCCCAGCTGTTGCGGCACAAAGGTAAACTACATCTGGTTTATTGCTTTTAAACCATTTTTCAACCTTTGATTGATCTCTTAAATCCAGGTCTTCACTTGGTATAAACAGAAGTTCACAGTTTTTACTCTTTAATTTCCTCAAAATAGAAGAACCAGCAAGCCCATTATGTCCGGCCACAAATATTTTTTTATTTTCATGATTAAACATAACTAAAATTTCATTTTTTTTGCAAATTCAATTACTTCTTCTGCATGAGGTGTATCAGGAAAAATTTCATCAAAAATTTGATCATCTTTTTCTCCTAAAAATTGAGAATTACTTCTAAGAACTTTTGCTAAATTACTCAACTCTAAATATCCTTTTGCCCCCAGTTCAATCAGACCTTTCAGGTCTAGATTTTTTTTAATAACAGATGAAATCCATTCTATATTGGTAAAACCATATTTTGAGTCTCCTGACGTAAAAACTTTATTATTTTTAAGAATATCTAAAATGACTCCCTTAGTTAAATTTGCTCCATAAAGTGGTCCCAAACGAATAATTAAATTATCATCTTTATCTATTAAATCTTCTGCATTTTTTTTATTTTTACCATACACTTTATGTGTTTGTGTTTTTGCTGAAATTGAACTTATTTGAACTAATTTTGATTTAGGAAACTTTGAAAGTATTTCTTTTGTTTTTACTACAGTTTCATAGTGATCAAGTTCAGGGTTATTTTCGGCCCAAAATCTCTTTGAAGGCATCGCACAATTAAAAACAATTTCAGGGCTTATTGAATTTTTTTCTAGTTCGGAAAATCTTTTCCTATCTATTTTAGTTAACTTAAACTTTTTGTCGTTTTGAAATACTTTTGTTAAAGATGAGCCAAAAAATCCCTTGTAACCTATTATGGCTATAGAAATCATACTTTATTAGGTTTTGGTACCTCTCCGATTTGTATAATTGGCGGATTGCTCTGATCCCACTGCTTAGTTAGCATTGCAACGATATTCAACTCACTTATCGAATAAATAGTGTGAACAACTTCTTTAGGTATCCTGACACAAAAACCCTTAGAAATATGGATAGATTTCTCGCTGGAAGGGTCCTCTTTATCGGTTCTATAAACAAACATTCCCTCCCCATCAACACATAAAGAATATTCTATGAAATGATTGTGATAATGCATTCCTCTAACCATCGAAGGTCTAAAATGTAAAAGATTAAACTCAACAATAGGCTCATCAGGCACCCAAGTTAATATTGAACCTCTTCCGTCTCTTATAGTATCCAGATTGACGGAAGGTTTTAAGACTATAAGCCCTGTGATGTCACATTTAAATAATATTTCATTCATAATTTTTCCCCTGAATAATTATATATATTTAATTTCTTGTTAACTAAAAATCTAATTAGATATGAAGAATTCTTTTTTGATAGCCCCAAGATGTTCTGCACATTTCATCTAATTTTCTTTTTGGTTCCCAAGAAAGGATTTTTTTTGCTTTGGAGAAATTTGCATATGAAGACTGAGCATCTCCTTTCCTTCTGGGAAAAAATTTATACCTAATTTTAACTTTATTAACTTTTTCAAAAGAATTAATAATTTCGAGAACAGTAAATCCTTTTCCGGTTCCAAGATTTATAAAATCAAAAAAATTTTCTTTCTCATCTAATATTTCTAGTGCTTTAATATGTCCATCAACAAGGTCCATTACGTGAATATAATCTCTAACACCTGTTCCATCCTTAGTTTCGTAATCATTACCAAATACTTTAAGAAATTTTTCTTTTCTGGCTGCAACCTTTGTTAATGAAGGCATAAGATTTTCTGATCCTTTATGTGGATTCTCTCCTAATAAAAAAGATTCCTCTGAACCAATGGGATTAAAGTACCTCAGACAAACTACACACCAGTTTTTTTTTGATTCGTAAAGTTTTTTTAAAGAATTTTCAATCTCTAATTTATTTAATCCATATGGATTAAGAGGATCTAAATTATGATCTTCGTCAATAGGTAAATAATTTGGGTCTCCATATACACATGCACTACTACTAAATATAAGGATTTTCTTTTCCATTACCTCTTCCATAGCTTCAAACAAACTATTAGAACCCATAACATTTACATCATAATATTCTGCGTTTTTAATTAGCGACTCTCTTACTGATTTAAGTCCTGCAAAATGCACTACAGCATCTATATTGTAATCTTTTAAAATTCTCTTTAGATTTTTGGTCTCCCTTATGTCCATATTTTCAAATATAAGTTTCTTAGATACAATTTTTTCTAAATTATCCAATACATCAAGACTACTGTTGGAGAGGTTATCTAACAAAACAAGATTATGACCCTCGTTGGCCAACTCCATTGAAGCGTGACTTCCAATGTATCCTAATGCTCCTGTTACAAGTAAATTCATTTAAAAGGTTATTTATAAATATTTTATGGTACCCGGGGCCGGACTTGAACCGGCACGATATTACTATCGAGGGATTTTAAGTCCCTTGTGTCTACCAATTCCACCACCCGGGCAAGCAAATCATTATCTCATAAATAATCTATATTTTGCCTAGTAAAGATTTTAATCTTTTTAAAAATAATGGAGGCTGAGGTCGGAATCGAACCGGCGTTGACGGATTTGCAGTCCGCTGCATGACCACTCTGCCACTCAGCCTATGCGACAGATTATAAATCAAATTTTAAAGCTTTTAACTTTTGACTAAATTCAAAATTTTTTTACCCAAAGCCAGAGAAGCGGTCAGACCCGGAGAAATATAGCCGATAATGTTTATTGCAATTTTTTTCCGATTATCAAATTTTTCAATATTGAAATCTTCTGCTCCTCTTACCTTTGCTCTAATACCTGAATAATTAGGTAACAAGTTCTTTTCTTCAATTGATGGCCAATAGTGCTTTAATGATTGAACAAATTTGATTTTATTTTTTTCTTCAACTTTGTAATTTAATGTTTCTACTTCTTCAGCAGATGGACCAAATTTTACTCCACGGCCAAGATCTAAGGTAACATGTAGACCTAAACTAAGTTCATTAGGAACAGGATAAATTAAGTGGTCAATTTTTTCTTTACCAGAATAGTTATAATACTCACCCTTAATATACTGAATATCTATTTCTCTTGAATTATCTATAAGTTTTGCAATTTCAGCAGAATAAATACCTGCGGCATTAATCAAATATTTAGTTTTCAGACTATAGATTAAATCATTATTCAAATCCTTAATTGTTATCTCAAAATAATCATCCAATTCTTCTATATCTTGACACTCATTTCCTAAAAGGACTAAACCTCCATTATCACAAAAATCTTTTTCTAAGGCTTTGAAATATTCATGACTATCGAAAATTCCGGAGGAAGGAGAAAAAATAGAATTTTTAGCGTTTAAAAAAGGATAAACTTTTTTTAAATTTTGTTCATAAATCAGGTCTTCCAGACCACAATTAATCGCGTTAAGTCTAATTTCTTCAAGCTTTTCACACTCCTCTTCATTAGTAGCAACAATGTATTTCCCACAATTATTGAAATTAATATTTTTTTCAGCTAAATATTGATA
>MDTG01282372.1_pt1 | contig 14308 bp, 13 predicted proteins | sample 811421 | NCBI WGS metagenome assembly MDTG01 (sample SAMN05326645, study PRJNA326480) | marine metagenome | isolation source: seawater | place: Pacific Ocean: South East | collected 2011
ACATAATGAATGTGAAAAATATCAAAAAAAAATTGTTTGGATGAAAGGCTATAATAGAAGATGGGCCTTAGCTGCAATTGAATTTAAAAAAGATTTTTCAAAATATAAAAAAAAGTATGGAAATTTAATTTCAGTTGAAATGTTTTGTGACAGTGGAAATTCATGGTTAGGCAACAAACATTTTGTTTATCCAACTTTAAAAAAAAAATTTTTTTCTGGTAAAAAAAATAAATACCCAGATTGGATTAAACCAAAAAATAAAATACTTTATGAAAACTATTGGAATGGTGCTTCACATTTTATGGATTTACTAGAGTTTTTTGATTTTGAAAAAATTAGAAATTTTAATTCTTATATAAATGACAAAGTTTTTAATAGTATGTTTGTTGCAAATAAATCTTCGCAAAATTTTTTAGTAAATGTGACTATGTCCAAGTTTTCTCATAATGGATGGAATGAATATGTAACATTTAATTTTGAGAGAGCAAAAGTAACACTTCGATACAATTCTCCTATGCAATATGGTGGCAGTTGTAGTCTAGAAGTGTCAGATTCTTCAGATAAAAAATTTTATAAAACTTATAAAAATAATTGGCACTATGAGTATCAAAATAAAAATTTTATAAGTGAAATAATTAAACAAAAAAAAGGAAAATTAACAAATTTCCTAAATGGAAAAACTTCCATTTCCACTTATGAAAATATTTGGAAAAATTTCCAAAAATCTAAATAATAAAAGTTATAATTTAAAACTAAATTTAATTAATATGAACATTGGTAAATATATTATTATTTTTTACAAATTAATAAAAATATTACTTTTATCTCCATTAATAATACTAATAATTATTATTTACCCAATTGTAAGAATTAAAATTTTTGAGATTGAGACTAGAGCTATTGGTCATATGTCCCTTCCTATGGAAATATTTGCGTCAGAAATTAAAGAAAAAATACACAATTGTAATAGGACGATTTATCTTTGGTTCCCAAATAAAAAAATTGCAAATTATTTTTTATTTAGTAAGTGGAAACAAAAATTTATTATTTTACCAAGAGTGATTTTGGAGCCTATATATTTATTTTTTAAGAGTAAAAATATAAAATTTGGTAATAAATTTCTTATTCCTTACAGACATTGGAATAGAAATAAGAGTGCAGAGGAGTTCTGGCAAGATAAAGATTTATTTGATGTTTTAATAAAAACAAAACCCAATATTTCATTTTCAAAAAATGAGATTGAGAAGGGGAACAAATATTTAAATAATTTTGGAATTAATCTAAATGATCCTTATGTTATATTTTTTTTTAGAACCCCAGATTATTATTTAAAAAATAAGTCAATTTCTGATTATAAAATAAATCTAAGAGATCAAGTTTCCTTTAATTATTATGAAAGTATAAATTATCTTAATAGTATAAATTATAAAACATTCTTATTAGGTGAAAATTATAAAATAAATAAAAAAATAAACAATTTGATTTATTATAATAAAAGTAAAGACAAGAGTGATTTTTTAGATGTTTTTCTTCCTTTTAATTGTAAATTTATGGTTTCAAGTGCCTCAGGAATTAGCACAATACCAATAATGAATAGAAGAAAAGTCCTATATATAAATTTTAGTGAGTTATATCGTCATCATCATATAGATAGCAAGTTCATTCCATTTTACATACCAAAAAAATTTAGATCAATTTCAAGTGGGACTATTTTAACATATTCTGAAGTATTAAAATTAAATTTAAGTGAATTTACATTTCAAGAGGAATTAAAAAAAACTGGTTTTGAAATTATAGAAAATACAAAAGATGAAATATTAGATGCTATAAAAGAAATGGATTATTTTCTTAAACACGGAAAATCAAAAGAAGATGATACAGATGATATTCAAGAAAAATTTAATGAGACATATTTTAATAAATTTCATTATAAAATCAAATATACGAAAATTTGTAGTAGTTTTTTAAAAAAAAATAGGGATTTATTTTATTAATAAAATGAAAAATATATTTTTATTATCAGATCCATCAGACAATTATTCTTTAAAAATGATTGAGATTATTAAAAAAAGTAAATTGTTTAAAATTAAATTTATTATAACTACAAAAAAACAAAAAAAAAAAAATTCATAAAATAAAAAATATTTTAAAAGATAAAAATTGTTTAATATTTAGCGATGGTTTTCCTCATAAAAATAAAAAAATTATGAAATTTTTACTAAAAGAGAAAATTCACTTAGGAATTTCAACTGGATTTCCAAATTTAATTAGGAACAAGTTTTTAAAAAGATTTAAAGAAGGTATAATTAATATTCATCCTGCTTTTCTTCCTTTTAACAAAGGATCACATTCAGCTTTTTGGTCAATTTTAAATGATAAACCTTACGGCTCATCTTTACATTATATGAATGAAAAGTTTGATTCTGGGAATATAATAGATCGTATAAAGATTAAAAACAATTTATTTAAAACAGCTGAAGAAATATTTAAAGAGTCAAGAGTTGCAGGAATTCAATTATTAAAAAAAAATTTAAAAAAAATTTATAAAGGAAATTTAAAAACTATAAAAAATAAAAATTCTAAAATTAATTTTAAAAATGAGATAAATGAAGAGATTGACTTAAAACTAAATAGGAGTATCAAAATTAAAAAATTATGGGCAATTATTAGGGCTACAAAGTTTAAAAATCATGGTATCATTTTTAAAGTAAATAATAAAAAATTTAAAGTTTTAAGCACAATTCAAAAAATGTAAATAATTTTATGGAAAAAAAAATATATAATTACATAAAAGAATTTTGTGATGTAATTAATTTTACAGAAAATAAAATAAATAAAATTATTTCTATTTGTAATCTTTTTAAAAAAATAAAATCTAACGACAGAATTCATATTTTTGGGAATGGAGGTAGTGCAGCAATTGCATCGCATTTTAGTATGGATTTGACTAATAACACAAATATTAAATGTCTCAGCTACAACGACCCCGCCTTAATAACATGCTACTCAAATGATTTTAAATATGAAAATTGGGTATCTAGATCAATTACTAAATATGGAAAGAGGAACGATGTTTTAATTTTGATATCTTCTAGCGGCAAATCAAAAAATATGATTAATGCCATTAAAACTGCTAGAAAAAAAAAATTTAAGTCTATAATTTCATTTACAGGATTTGATAAAAATAACTATCTTAATAAAAATTCAGATATTTGCCTATGGGTGAATTCAAAAAAATTTAATTTAATTGAAAATTCACATCAATTTTATTTACTTATGGTTGTTGATTTGATGAAAAAAAAAACAAGTAGATTTAATATTAAGCAAACTAATTCCAAAAATTGAAAGTTTTTTTAAAAAAAATATTTTTTTTAAATTTATTTTTGTTTTGAATCCTGCCAAAATCGAGAAACTAAAAAAAATAAGATTAATTTAGATATAATTTAAAAATCATGAATATTTTAAATCCTTATGAATCAAATTCATTAAATAAATTTAATTTACATAATAAGAAATTATTTTCCTATAAAAAAAAAAAAAGAGAGAAAATATTTTTAATTGAATTTAATGGCTGGCAAGCAATACATATTATTTTTTCTTATTTAGTAAGCTTTTTTAAAAATGAGAAAAATTGTAAAATTATTGCTTATGAGTGTTATGATTTATTAAATCGAGTTGACCCGCCTTGGTACAAAAAATATTTTTGGAATATAGGTTCCAAGTTCTACTTAAAAACTTTTAAAATATTTAAATTTTTTGGTACAGACAAGTTTATTAAACCAATATATAATGAAAAAATTAATTTTGAAACTGAAAAAATAGCTAATTCTTTTTTAAAAAAAAATCCTTCGTTAAAAAAATTAGAAAATTTTAAAATTAAAAATATTTGGGTTGGAGATTTAATTTATGATAGTTATCTTAAAAAATATTCTTTAACTTCGATAGAAATTAATTCAATTAATTTTATTAAATTTTTAAAAGACAGTATTAAACTATATCTTTTTTGGTATAATTTTTTAAAAAAAAATAAAGTTGAAGGTATTTGTGCATGCCATGCGGTCTATTTAACAGGAATACCTTTGAGAATTGCAAATAGTTTTAATATAAATTGTTATTCAATTTCAAGTACGAATTTAGGTTTAGTAAACATAAGCGGAACAATATCATATTTTAATAAAATCAATGGAACCGATATTCAATTTAAATATTTTAAAAAAATTTTTAAAAAATTGTCTAAAAAAAATAAAAAAAAATATTTGATAAAAGGAAAAAAAATATTAAAAGATTTTTCAAGCGGTAAAAAAAAATATTTTTATTTAAAAAAACCAACTTCTACAGCAAAAAGTTTTAATATTAAAAATGTCAATAAATCAAAAATTAAAGTTGTTATTTTTACTCATGATTTTATTGACAGCCCACATGTTTATGGAAATCATTTTTTTCCAGATTTTAAAGAATGGTTCAAATTTTTGGATCAAATAATTAAGAATACAGATTATGATTGGTACATCAAAGAACACCCATCATCAAGCATAGAAACAAGTCAAGAAATTTATAAATTAAAGAAAAATAATTTAAATTTAAAGTCCATAGCTAAAAATTTTCCAATTAACCAACTTAATAAAATTGGAGTTAAGTTTGTATTAACAGTATATGGAAGTGTTGCATCAGAGTTGCCAATTTATAATATAAATGTAATTAATGCTTCAAAAAATAATCCTCATTTTGACTATAATTTCTGTATCAATCCTAAAAATATTTATGAATATAAAAGAATACTATTAAATTTAAAGAATTGTAAAAAAAAAATTAATTTAGATGATTTATACCTTTATCATTATATGAAATATTTGGTTTTTAAAAATAATTTATTTTTTAAAAATCCTGAAAAATATTTTAAAATCATAAATGGAAGACCATTTCAATATACAAATAAAATTTATGAAAAGTGGTTAAAAGACTTTAATATTCAGACAAATAATCATATTGTAAAAAACTTAAAAAAATTTATAAAATCTAAAAACTACTTTTATTTAGAAAACTATTTATAAAATGAATATTTATACAAAAGCTATTAATTATTTAAATAGAAAGGTGTTTAGAACACCGGGGCAGGAATTTTTTAGACAAAATGAAGATATAGATGCACGTAAAAAACATCTAAATTTTTGGCTTAAAAGAGCAAGAAAAAAAAAATCATTTCAAAAATTTTTTTTTCAAGAAACAAGTAAAAAAAATAGTCAGGTTTCATTTAAAAATGAAAATTATTTATTAAATGAAGAAATGATAGATTCGTTAGCAAATAATGGACTATTGATCATAGAGAATGCTTTGCCGGAAAAAGAAAGAGAAGAATTCATTGAATATTTTGATGAATTAAAAGGTCACAATCAATATTTAAAAAACTGGACAACCAAACCTTACAATCCTGGCTACTTCAAAGAAGTGAATGAAATGATGGGCAGAACAAATATAAAAAATTTTGAATATTTAAATAATTATAGCAAACAATTTTCAAAAGAAATCTATGGAAAAGTTGTAGAACCAACAGTTGAATTAAGATATTTGAAACAAGTTGAAAATAAAGAAGAGGAAAAAGTAAGAGGTGGAACCTATGTTCATACTGATAGATTTCTTCCACATTTCAAAATTTATTATACACCATATGAAATAACAATTAATGATGCACCACTTGAATATGTTTTGTCATCTCATAAGATTAATAATAATTTTATAAATTTTTATATAAATACAAAACGTTATGATGAAACTGATTACTTATTTAAAAATTTTGAATTTGAAAGAAAAATAGTCTGCGTTCCAAAAAATACTTTGTATGTTGCATTAACAAATGGATTTCACAAAAGATGTGTATTCAATAATAATAGTGAGAGAAGTTTGGTTTTTTTGCAATACGTTGAAAGATTTAACAAAATTGATTATTTCTTTTGAAATTCAGATAATTTGTTAAATATAATAAATTTCTAAAAAAATATGAAATACCTTATTAATAAACCGAATTTATCAAATTTGGAAAAGAAGTATGTGTTAAATGCTTTGAAAACTACTTGGCTTTCATCAAATGGGTCTAATACAAAAATTTTTGAAAGAAAATTTTCTAAAATAACTAAAAATAAATATTCTCTAGCTGTACAGAGTGGAACAGCAGCATTACACCTAGCTTTAAAAAGTTTAGATGTTAAAAAAGATGATAAAATAATAGTTCCTAATTATACTTGTGTTTCTAATTTATCATCAGTTTCTCAATGTGGTGCCAAGGCAATTCTTGTAGATATTGAAAAAGATACTTTTGGTCTTGACTATAAATTGGTAGTAGAAGCAATTAAAAAATATAAGCCAAAGGTGATTCAGCTTGTTCACGTTTATGGTTTTCCTGCTAGAGATACAATTAAAATTATTAGGATTTGTAAAAAAAAAAATATAAAAATAATCGAAGATACCAGCGAGTCACTTGGATCAACAATTGAAAATAAAATTGTGGGAACTTTTGGAGATATTAATGTTACTTCTATAAGATCAGAAAAAATGATAGGTGTAGGTGAGGGAGCTGTTATTTCCACAAATAATTTAAAAATTTTTAATAATATTAGTTTGCTTGCTTCTAGAGCAGCTCCATTTAGAAAAGCAAAAGATCCTTATTGGAAAAAATATTATGTTACAGGAGAGGGATATAATTATTTGATGCCCCATCTATTAGGATCTGTTGCAAGAGGACAAATAGAAAGATTCAACAAGGTGTTATTAAAAAGAAAAATACAAGTGGGAAAAAATTACATAAAAATTTTAAAGAAAAAAAATTATTTATTTGGACAAAGATTGATTAAAAATTCTAAACCTGTGTTTTGGCTTAATTCTATTTTATTTAAAAATTTAAGTAAAAAAAATGTCAGAAATTTAGGAGAAAAACTAAAAAAAAATGGAATAGAAGTCCGATCTGGATTTTGGCCTCTTAATTTATTAAAATCTTTTAAGTCTATATATGTAACAAAAAAAAATATTACTCAAAAAATTTTTGATAAAATAATCATTCTTCCGTCATCATATGATCTAAAAAAAAAAGATATAAATTATATAGTTAAAAAAATATCTGAATTTCAAAACAAATAGTCAATAATGAGACTTAATAATATTAAAAAAAGATTAATTAGAAAATTAAAATTTTTACATTTAAAAAAAACAAGCCTCAAACTAAGTAATTTATATAAAAAATTATTAAATTCTAAGTTAAACATATATGATATTGGAGCTGGTCAAAGAATGTTGCCAGAAATTATTAATTTTGATGGAATCTCAAAAATACATCTTATAGACCCAAATAAAAATTTAGACTATTCCTACAATCAACTTAAAAATTATTTTTTTGATCACAAAAATATATTTAAATTTAAAAGTGCAATATCAGATAAAACAAAGATTCAAAAATATTATGAAAGTAGAGTTTCAACAATTTCAACATTTGCAATTAGTAATAATAATTCAAAAAAATATTCAAATTTTTATTCTAAACCAAGTAGACAAACGGTCTATAGTTTTAAAGATTTTTTAAAAGTCAATAATTTACAAAAGCCCGATATGGTAAAAATTGATGTGGAGGGATTAGAGTTAAAAGTTTTAAATTCAATATTAAGCTGCTCAGATCCTTTTTTGATACAAATTGAAGCAAATATGAATAATCCAATATTTGAGGAAAGTTTTAGTGCAATTAATAGTATTTTAAATAAAAAAAACTATTTTCTTTATACTTTGTTTCCAAGCTATGGAGATTATGATTTTTCATCAAATCAAAAAATTACTAATAATAGTGTTAATCTAAATGATATAGAAACTAATTTTAATAAGAAATTCTTGCTTCAATCCGAATGCTATTATTTAAAAAAAAAAACCAAATATAATATGAAACAATTTGTATTAATTTCCGGATTTGGTTTGTCTAGCTTATTTTTAGAAAAATTTGAAAAAAATAAAAAAAAAATAGGGACTCATCAAAGGAAAGTTTTATCCAGAATTTACAATATAATTAAATAGTTTTTGGTTAATATAAAGAAAATGAATAACAAAGAATTAAAAAGCAATCCTTTAATAACAATAATAACTGTTGTTTTAAATGATAAGGAAAATATAGAAGAAACAATTTTGAGTGTTCTTAATCAAAATTATAAAAATATAGAATATATTGTTATAGATGGAGGTTCTACAGATAATACAGTTGAAATTTTAAAAAAATATAATGAGCAAATTACATATTGGAAATCAGAAAAAGATCAGGGCTTATATGATGCTTTTAACAAAGGGTTAGACAAAGCTAATGGTGAATTAATTGGTTTTGTCAATTCTGGAGACTTGTTAACAGAAAAATCTTTAGAGTATTTAGTGGATTACTATAAAAGATACGAAGATGTAGATTTTTTCTTTGGATCAGTAAAAAAGCATTGGGGGGTATTGCATGGATATAAAAGATGGAAAATTTATTTTACTTGGGGTTTTTATTCAAGTCATTCCACTGGATTTTATATTAAAAAAGAAGCTGCTAAAATAGTAGGAAAATATAATTTAAAATATAAATACTCTTCTGATTACGATTATTTTTATAGAATGATTGTTAAACATAAGTTAAATGGAATTGGCACAAAAAAAAATGAATTATTTGGATACTTTAAAAGAGGCGGTTACTCCAGTCATATCAAGTTTTTTGACCATTTAGTAGAGTGTACAAGAATTAGGTTAGACAATAAACAAAATAAATTTGTTGTTTTAATTACAATTATTGTAAAATTTATTTTCAATCATAAAAGGTTATAAATAAATTATTAAAAAAATTTTATATGATTCAAAAATTTATTAGATTTTTCTTGAAAAAAACAACAAGTCTTAAATAAAAATTTTATGATAAAATGTTTTACTACAAATAAACAAAAAAGAGCCTTAATTTCTATATTTAAGTTTACTGTTAATTAATGAAAATTTTAGTCACAGGTGTAGCGGGTTTTATTGGTTTTAGTTTGGCATCAAAATTACTTGAAATAAATAAATATAATATTTATGGAATTGATAATTTTGATGATTATTATTCTGTTAAGCTTAAAAGAGAAAGAATTAAAATATTAAAAAAAAAAAAAAATTTTTTTTTTAAAAAAATTGATATCACATCTGATAAAATTATTAGTTTTTGTAAAGATAAAAAATTCGATATAGTTTTTCATTTTGCTGCCCAAGCAGGTGTTAGGTATTCTTTGATTAATCCTCAAAAATACTTAGATACTAATATTTATGGGTTTATAAAATTAATAGAAAGTTTAAATAAAACAAAAATTAAAAAAATAATTTATGCATCATCGAGTTCTGTTTATGGTGATACAAAAATTTATCCAACTAAGGAAACGACAGAATTGAATCCAAAAAATATTTATGGATATTCAAAATTAATCAACGAAAATTTAGCTACTCATTACTTTAAAAAGACCAAAATTCCTTTTATAGGTTTAAGATTTTTTACAATTTATGGAATATGGGGCAGACCCGATATGTTAATTTTAAAACTATTAAAAACAGATTATGAAAATAAAAAATTCAAATTAAATAATGGCGGTGATCATTTTAGAGATTTTACCTCAATAAACGATGTAAATAATATATCTTTAAAACTTATAAGAAAAAAAATTAATAAAAATATTATACTAAATATAAGTTCTAATAAGCCAATTTATATAAAAAAGTTGATAAAAAAAATTAAATTATTTAAAAAAAAATTAAAAATTAAAAATATAAATAAAAATAAAGCAGATGTTTATAAAACACATGGTGACAATAAATTATTATATAAATTTATAGGTTATAAAATAAACAGAAAATTTGATAAAGATCTGTCAGAAATAGTTGAATGGTTTGATAGTATAAAAAAATATAAATTTTTTTAGTAATTAATTTGTAGAAAGGTTAAATCAGTAAAAAATAATGTATTCTGTATTAAATAGTTTGGATGAAAATATTAAATTTCGATTAAAGATAGTTATATTATTATCTTTTTTTACAATTATTTTTGAGTCTTTAAGTATTATTTCAATTTTTCCAGTGATTAAAACATTTATAAATCCTGGATATTTAAATGAAAATATTAATTTTATAGATTTATCAAATTTAAGTTCTAAACAAATAAATATAATTATTTTTTCGATTTTATTGCTGATTTTTATTTTTAAGAATATATTTATTTATATAATCAATATACTTCAAAGTAAAATTGTCAATTTTGCTATTTATAATATGACTTCATTCTTTTTTAATAGTTATCTAAAGTTAGATTATAGAGATTTTACATCAAAAAATAGCGCTGAATTAATGAGAAATGTAGTTGAAAATATAAGAATATTTTTTGAAATTTATTTTAAACAAATAACTTTATTGGTAACTGAATTTTTTATAATTTTAATTTTGCTTGCTGTACTATTTTATGTTCAGCCATCAGCAACAATTATTTTTACATTAGTTTTTTCAGTTTCTGGACTTTTGCTTTTTACAATATTTAAAAAAAAACTCGAAGAACATGGAAAAAAAAATAATGAGTTGTATGCTGAAAAGTTTAAAAATTTAAATCACGGTTTTAATGCATTTAAAGATATTGTAATAACAAACTCAGAAAAATACTACACAAGAATTTTTAATAAAAATTTAAGAAGTTTGGCAGAAATTGCATATAAAACCGAAGGAATACATTCACTACCAAAACTATTTGTAGAGGTAACTGGAATTGCAATTATAATAATTTTAGTATTTATAAATATCGAAAAAGGTAATAATATTTTAGATGCTATGCCAGCGATAAGCTTATTTGCTTTAGCTGGTTTCAGAATGATGCCATCTGTTCATAAAATTCTAAATGCAATGCATAGACTTAAATTTCATCAATCTGTAACTGAAAGCCTTAAAAATGAGATTGAAAGATTTAAAAATTCAAAAAAATTATTTATAGAAGATAAAAATAATTTAATTTTTAAAAATAATATTGAAATTAAAAACATAAATTTTTCGTATTCTAGCTCGAACAATATTTTAGATAATTTAAGTTTTAATATTAAAAAAGGTGATTTTATATTGATTTTGGGTCCAAGTGGATGTGGAAAAAGCACTTTAATAAATATTCTTTTAGGATTTATGAAACCTAAAAACGGAAATATTTTATGTGATGGAGATGAAATTTATGACAATTTGACCCAATGGAGAAAATTAATCTCTGTAGTTCCACAAGAAATATATTTATCTGATGAAAGCTTAGTCGCAAATATTGCATTTGGTGTAAATGAAAATGATATAGATTATAAAAAAATTAACAGTATATTAAAAATTTGTGAGTTAGACAATTTTGTAAATTCTTTACCAAATAAGTTGCTTACTTCAATAGGAGAAAAAGCATTTAAAGTTTCTGGAGGACAAAAACAACGTATTGCAATTGCTAGAGCACTTTATCGTGATAAAGATATAATTTTTTTAGATGAAGCGACAAGCTCACTAGATAGAAAAACTGAAGAAGCGTTTATTAAAAATATGTTAGGTGCGCTAAAACAAAAAACGATAATTATGGTATCTCATAGACAATCTATAATTCAATATGCAAATAAAATTTTTGAATTTGAAGATAACAAATTAGTTGAAATCAAAAAATGAAAAACAGTAAAATTCTTTTATATGGAGGCAAATCTTCGGCATTAAAAATTCTTTTGTATGGTGGAAAATCTACGTCTTTGGTAGTAAGTGAAATGTTAAAAGATATTGGCATTAGTCCAAAATATATTTTTGATCAATATACAAAAAAATTACACTTTAAATCAAATGCAAAATTTTCAAATAATAAAAAAGATTTAAAAAAATTTATAGAGAAATCTAATTTTTATTTTGTTTGCGTAGGAGATATAGATGGTAAATTAAGACATAAAATTTCAAAAGTTTTGAGAGATAAAGGTCTCAACCAATTCTCACTTATTAGTAAAAATTCAATTATAGATAAAACCTCAAAATTTGGTAAGGGAACATTTATTATGCAGAATGTGGTAGTTCAAAAATTATGTAAAATTGGAGATGATTGTTACTTACAAACAAATTGTGTAATAGATCATGAATGTATAATTGGTAACGGCGTTCACTTTATGGGCTCTTGTTACTTAGCTGGAAGAGTCCAGGTAGGTGATTATGTTTCAGTTGGAGCGAATGCGACTATACTTCCAGATATTAAAATTGGAAAAAATGCAATTATTGGAGCTGGCTCAGTAGTAACTAAAAATGTAAAACCCAATGAAGTAGTCATAGGAAATCCTGCAAAATTTTTAAGATTAAATAATAAAAAATATGATTTTAATATCCTATAAATAAGAATTTAATTAATAGGTAATAATCATGATTAAAGTTGGTTTCATTGTAAATTTTGAAAAAGATCAATGGATTGGTGGCTACAATCATTTTGTAAATCTATTTAATTTTATTAAACAAAGTAAAACAAAAAATATTGAGCCAATATTAATAACAGATGATATTAATAGAATAAAAAAAGAGAATTCATTTAAAGATTTTAAGATAATATCAACAAACTTAGTATCTAATACTAATAAATATATAAGAATATTTAATAAAATCTTAATAATAGTTTTTGGTAAAAATTTTCTATTAGATAATTTTTTAAAAAAAAATAAAATATCAATTTTATCACACTCTGGTTTTACAGGCAAAAATAGTATAATAAAAAGCTATCCGTTGCTTGTAGATTTTCAAGAATTACATTTTCCAGAAAATTTTAGCTTTAAAAAGAGGATATTAAGAAAAATAAATATATTTTTATCCACAAAACACTCAACAAAAATATTAGTAGCAAGCAAAAGTGTTCAAAAAGATTTAAAAAAAATTAGTAAAAAATCTTATAATAAAAGTATTATATTAAATCATACTAATAATGTTGCTCCTTTTAATAAGCTTAAATCATTAAAATATTTACAAAAAAAATATAATATCGAAAGAAATTTTTATTTATTGCCAAATCATTATTGGGTCCATAAAAATCACATTGTTGTCTTAAAAGCATTAAGATTCATCAAAAAACCAAAATTTCAAATTGTATCTACAGGAATGTGCTTTGATCATAGAAAACCGAAGCACTTTTTGAATTTATCAAAATATATAAAAAAAAATAAATTAAATAATAGTTATAAAATTCTTGGAATTGTATCATTTTTAGATTTATGCAGTCTGATGTATCATTCTCTAGGTGTGATCAATCCATCAAAAAGTGAAGGATGGGGAAATTCAGCCGATCAAGCTACTTTATTGGGAAATCAAGCTATTCTTTCAAACATAGCGGTGCATCAAGAACAAAAAAAAAAAAATTTTATTTATTTTAAATCTAATGACTATAAAGAACTTTCAAAAATTTTAATCAAAAGTACCAATTATAAAAAGCGAAAAATTGAAACTAAATTACAAAAAAAATTGCAAGATGAATATGTAAAAAATTTCGAGACGATTATCCTAAATAATTAAATTTAAAAATTTATAAAAAAAATTTATTAAGAAATTCTAAAATTTTATTTTAAAGGATATTAATAAATAATTTTTTTTACTAATTCTAAATATTTTTGACAATTTATAGTCCAATTATAATTCTTTATACTATTGTATGCAGAATTAATTTTTTTTTTTTTTTTATTAAATTTATAAAGTTCTCGAATCAAATCATTACAATTATTAGTATTAATTAAAGTTCCAAGTTTACCATTTTTTAAGATCTCTTTTGGGCCTGTTGGGCAATTTGTGGAAATTACAGGTATTTTCAAATACATTGCTTCTATTAACACGTTGGGAGATCCCTCATAATTAGAACTTAAGACAAAAACATCTGATTGTTTAATATAAGGGTAAGGGTTTTTTTTATAACCTAAGAGATTTACAAAATTATTCAATTTATTTTCATGTATATAATCTTTAAGTTTATTATAGTTTTTTCCTTTACCTAAAATTAATAATTGTAAATTTAAATTTTTCTTTAGAAAATTAATTGCTTTAAGAATCAAAATTTGATTTTTTTGATCAGTTAATCTTCCAATATTAATTAATTTTAATTTACTTTTTTTAAAAATTTTCTTAATTTTAACATTAGACATTAATTTTATTTTTTTAAAATCAAATGGATTATAAATACATATACTTTTTATATTATATCTTTTATCTACTTCTCTTTTAAATTCAGAACTATTTACGATTACATAATTTGCATATTTAATAAAAAAATTAAAAATAAAATTTTTAAATA
>MDTG01288130.1_pt1 | contig 14308 bp, 12 predicted proteins | sample 811421 | NCBI WGS metagenome assembly MDTG01 (sample SAMN05326645, study PRJNA326480) | marine metagenome | isolation source: seawater | place: Pacific Ocean: South East | collected 2011
ATAACAGGAGGACTATTCGTTTTAGAGGCTGTATCTGTAATTGTACAAGTAATTTCTTTTAAATTAACAGGTAAAAGAATTTTTATGATGGCACCTATTCACCATCATTTTGAAAAAAAAGGATGGCCGGAGTCCACTGTAGTGATAAGATTTTGGATTATTTCTCTAATATTAGCAATGATTGGACTTGCAACATTAAAATTAAGATAATGTTAACCAACACTTTTGAAAAAAAAAAAATCTTAATTTATGGTTTAGGTCTTTCAGGCAATTCGTGTTTAAAATTTCTTCAAAAAAAAAGCGATATTAAAGTTTTTGATGATAATTCATTATTAATAAATAAAAAAAATAAAAATTTTTTTTTAAGTAAGAAAAAAATTTTAAAATCAAAGTTCGACTATATTGTATTGAGTCCTGGTATAGATATTCAAAAATGTGATCTTAAAAAATATTTAATAGAAAATATAAGTAAAATAATAACTGAACTTGATATTTTTTACCTCAATTATCCAAGAAATACCAAAATCACTATCACAGGCACAAATGGTAAATCTACTACCTGCCAGATGTTGTATAATATTTTTAAATCCAAAAAAAGGGATGTAAGACTAGTTGGCAATATTGGAAAACCGCCACTACAAGAAAAAAAAATTAGAAAATGTACTATTTTTATAGTGGAGGCATCATCTTATCAAATATTTTATAATAAATATTTTAAGACCGACTATGCAGCTATTTTAAACTTAAATGTAGACCATTTAGATAGACATGGCAGTTTCCAAAAATATGCAGAAGCAAAAATAAAACTAATTTGCCAACAGAAAAAAAATAAAATTTCTTTAATAGAAAAGAACAGTAGTATAATTAATCATCATATTTCAAAAAAAAATATTAAATCAAAAATAATAAAAATAGATTATGATAAATTTGATTTTTTTAAAAAAAACTTAAAAAACCAATACTTACTAGATAAAAATAATTTAAAAAATATTCATTTTGTATATAAAATATCAACTATTTTTAAAATATCTAATAATAAAATTTTTAAGTCCCTTAATTCGTTCAGAGGATTAAAATTTAGAAATCAAATTATTTATAATAAAAATAATTTTAGAATAATCAATGATTCTAAATCTACTAGTTTTTCATCAACTATTAATCTTTTATCTTCTTATAAAAATATTTATTGGATTGTTGGGGGTGTATTTAAGAAGGGTGATAAATTCGAATTAAAAAAAAAATATCACAAGAATATTAAAGCTTACGTAATTGGGTTAAATAAAAATTATTTTATTAGTCAATTTAAAAATAAAATTAAGTTTAAATACATGAAATTTCTTAGAAATGCAATTTTAACGATAAATAATGATATTAAAAAAGATAAAAATAATAAAACGATTTTATTCAGTCCAGCAGCTGCCTCATTTGATCAATTTAAAAATTTTGAACACCGCGGGGAATATTTTAATATATTAATCAAAAAGGCGAATTTTTATGAAAAGTAAAAATTTTTATGATAATTTAATATATGATTGGTGGAAAAATTTAGATAAAATAATTTTTTCACTATTTTTGTTATTAATTGTCTTAGGAATTTTTTTTTCTTTAGTATCTACATCTCTAATTGCGTCTTCTAAATTAGGTACAAATAATTATTATTTCTTTATTAGACATATTATCTATATATTTATTGGTTTAATTTTAATTATTTTTTTTTCAGCTATTCCAGAAAAAGACATTTATAAAATAGGTATAAGTATTTTTGCCGTATTTTTTATTTCTTTATTACTTGTTCCATTTTTTGGGGTTGAGGTTAAAGGATCAAAAAGGTGGCTAGATTTTGCGATTTTACCAAGATTTCAACCTATTGAGTTTCTAAAGCCATTTTTGATATTATCTTTATCATTGGTAATTGGTTCTAGGTTTACATCTAACAAATACTTCAAATTCTTTTTGAGTGCTTTAATTATATTTCCGATTGTAATAGTTTTGGTTTTACAGCCAGATTTAGGACAAACGTTATTAATTTCTTGCGTGTGGTTAAGTCTTATTTTTGTATCAGGGATTAATTTAATTATATTAAGCTTCTTAATATTATTTTGTTTATCAATAATAGGATATGTAGTTTTTTATCTACCAAAATTTTCTTACATAAAGCAGAGAATTCATTCATTTTTTGACACAACGTCAAAAGGTAACTATCAATCAGAGAAAGCAACAGAGGCTATTATTGATGGGGGTTTTTTTGGAAAAGGAATTGGAGAAGGAACGTTAAACTCAAGAGTTCCTGAAGCTCATACAGATTATGTTATTTCAGTTATTTCAGAAGAATTTGGGGTTTTATTGATTTTGTTAATCTTAACAATTTTTTTAACTTTAATTTTTAGAGTATTTAAAAAAATACCCTCAGAAAAAAATGATGTTAATAAACTTGTTTTGATTGGCTCGATATTATTAATTATATTTCAAGTATTAATTCATATCGGTGTAAATATTAGACTATTGCCTACAACAGGTATGACTTTACCTTTTTTGAGTTATGGCGGATCCTCAATGCTTAGTTCATCGATACTAGCTGGATTGATATTAAACCTTACGAGAAGAAAGATTTAACCTTATGAAAAAAATAATTATTAGTACAGGCGGTACAGGGGGGCATGTAATTCCTGCTCAGATTTTATATGATCATTTGTCGGTTAAAAATAAGATTATTATCACTAGTGATAAAAGAGGTTTCAATTATATAAATAAAAAAAAATATAAAACGAAACAAATTGACGTACCAAAATTAAACAAAAATATATTAGGTTTTTTGTCATTTATAATTTCTTTTATTCTATCAATATTAAATTCATATTTATTTTTAACTAAAAAGAAAATTAAAATATTAATATCCACAGGGGGTTATATGTCTTTACCCATATGTTTAGCTGCTAGATTATTAAATTTGAAAATTTTCCTTTTCGAGCCAAATTTGGTAATAGGTAGATCAAATTTATTTCTGCTAAATTATTGTAAAAAAATATTTACATATGATAAAAATATTAAAAATTTTCCCAAAAATATGAGCCATAAAATTTTCGTAATTAAACCACTAATTAGAAAAGATATTTTTATCTCAAAAAAAAAATCTATAAAAAAAACAAGAGAATTTTCAATATTAATAATAGGCGGAAGCCAAGGTGCAAAAAAATTTGATAATTTATTTAGCAAAGATTTAATTAATTTATCAAGAAAATTTAATATTAAAGTTTATCATCAAACGAGTGATAAAAATTTAAAAAAAGTTAAAAACTTTTATATTTCTAATAATGTAAATTTTCAAGTTTTCTCCTATACTAATAAGCTGTACAAAGTTATTAAAAAAAGTGATTTTGTCATTACACGGTCTGGGGCATCTACAATTAATGAATTGGTTTTTTTGAGATCTCCATTTCTGGCTATTCCCTATCCTTTTGCAAAAGATGATCATCAATTTTTCAATGCAAAATATTATATGAACAAAAACTTTTGTTGGCTGATTAGGGAAACTGACATTAAAGAGAATTTTTTATATAATTTTGTTAGAAATTTGATTAAAAATAAAAAACTAATATTTCAAAAAAAAAAAAATATGCAAAAATATAATAAACATTATGATTGGTATGAATATTCTAATCAACTAAATAATCTCATTTAAAATGGATACAAACTTAGCTAAATCTGAAGTAATACATTTTGTTGGAATAGGCGGAATAGGAATGAGTGGACTAGCTTTAATAATGATAGGGTTAGGTTTTAAAATTCAAGGTAGTGATAAATCTTTTAATAAAAATATAGAGAGATTAAAAAAAAATAATATTAAATTTTTTTTAGGGCACGCTTCATCAAATATTAAAAAAGCTACAATTTTAGTTATTTCATCTGCAATTAAAAATAATAACATAGAGATAAAAGAGGCAAAAAAAAAAAATTTACCAATTTACAAAAGAGGAGAAATGTTAGCACACATAACATCACTTAAAAAAAATATTGTGATTTCAGGATCTCACGGCAAAACTACTACAACATCTTTAATAGCATCTATTTTTGCAAAAGCTAAATTAGATCCGACAATTATAAATGGCGGGGTAATTAATTATCTTGAAAATTCAGCCAAACTTGGAAAAAGTGATTGGAGTATTTTAGAATCCGATGAGTCCGATGGGAGCTTTATAAAAGTTCCGTCTACTTACGCCGTGATAACAAATATTGATAGAGAACACATGGATTATTATAAATCTATAGATGACCTAAAAACACATTTTATCAAATTTATGCTTAACGTTCCTTCATTTGGTAAAACATTTGTATGCATAGATGATAAAAACAACAGAGATATTTGCAAAATAAGTAAAATTAAAAATATACTTACATACGGATTTAGCAAGGATGCAAATTTCAGGATTAAAAATTGCTCATTTTTCAAGAATAAATCTTTTTTTGATGTTGAAATGCGTCTCCCCAACAAAAAAAAAACATATTTGAAAAAAATTGAAGTTCCTTTAATCGGATTTCATAACGTAAAAAATGCGACAGCAGCAATAGCTGTCTCATACTTTATTGGCGTATCTTCAATTATTTTGAGAAATAGTTTGAAAAATTTCAAAGGTGTAGAGAGAAGGTTTAATAAAATATTTACTTATAATGGCGCAGATGTTTTCGATGATTATGCTCATCATCCAACAGAGATAAAAGAGGTTATAAATGGAGTAAGAAATAGTTATAAAGAAAAAAAAATTATATGCATTTTTCAGCCACATAGAATTTCAAGACTAAATGATTTAAAAAATGAGTTTTGTTACTCGTTTAAAAAAGCAAACTCTGTAATATTATGCCCTGTGTTTAAAGCAGGAGAAAATTTAAAATTAAATTTAAATTATTATAATTTTGCAAAGCAAATTATAAAAAAATCAAAAGTGCAAGTATTCTTAATTAATAATCAGATTGATTTAGCAAAATTTTTAAAAAATTTTTTGAATAATACAAATATAGTAATAGGTATGGGAGCTGGATCTATATCAAACTGGATTAAAGACTTACCAAGTTTAATGAAAAAAAGATGTTAAAAGATTTAGATAGTTTTTCAAAAAATATAAAAGGTAAAATTAAATTTAATTATAGCTTAAAGAATCACACGTGGCTAAATATTGGAGGTTCTGCAAAAATTTTTTTTGTTCCGGAAAGTTTAAGCGAACTTAGAGATTTTTTATTATTTTTAAAAAAAGAAAACAAAAGCTTTTTTGTAATGGGGGCTGGATCAAACTTACTAATTTCAGAAAATATTCAAAATCGGGTTTTTATCAAATTAGGTAAAAATTTTAATAAAATATCGTTAACAAAAGATAACGTTATAATCGCAGGTTGTTCAATTTTAGACAAAAATGTAGCAAAATTTGCGTGCGAAAACCATCTTGGTGGTTTAGAGTTTTTATCATGTATACCAGGTTCTATAGGTGGCGGTATTAGAATGAATTCTGGTTGTTTTGGTTCAGAGTTTAAAGATTTATTACTCTCTGTACAGGTAATGGATTTTAATGGCAGAGTATATACAATTAATTCAAAAAATATAAAATTTGATTATAGACAAACAAATTTACCAAAAAACCTTATTTTTTTAAGCGCGTCTTTTAAAACCCTTAAAAAAAATAAAAAAGAAATTGAGGAAAATATCTATAAATTAAAGGAAAAAAAAAAAATATCCCAACCACTACGAGTTAAAACTGGCGGAAGTACATTTAAAAATCCAAAAAATCAATTAGAAAAAAAAGTGTGGGAGCTAATTAAAGAAAATGTTGACAACAAAATAAGTTTTGGTGATGCAAAAATATCTGAAAAACACAGTAATTTTTTTATTAACAGAAATAATGCTACATTTAAAAATATGTACGATTTAATAAATTTTGTTAAAAAAAGTGTAAAAGAAAAAACTGGCATATCTTTAGAACTTGAATTGGAAATTGTAAATTAAATGAAAAAAAAGGTTTTAATTTTAGGAGGCGGATATTCAAAAGAACGACTTATCAGTCTTACATCAGCAAAAGCTGTAATTAAATCTATAAAAAATACACATAATGTAAAGTTTTGTGACCCATGTAATAAATTTTTCAAAACTATTGAAGCTTTCAAACCAGACGTAATTTTTAACGCATTACATGGAAGATTTGGTGAGGATGGTTACATTCAGTCAATTTTAGAAACTTTGGGAATAAGATATACGCATTCAGGCGTTAAATCGTCTATGCTGGCAATGGATAAAGAAATTTCAAAAAAAATTTTTATAAGAAACAATATACTTACCCCAAAGTTTATAAAACTTACAATTAATAGCAAAGAAATAAATTTCAATAAAATTAGAAGATATTTAGGTTATCCAGTAGTTATTAAACCAATTAATGAGGGGTCAAGCTTAGATGTATATATCTGTAGTAATAAAAAATCACTGTCAGAAAAAATAAAAAAAATGAAACACTATAGAGAGGTGCTTGTTGAGAAGTATGTTCCAGGAAGAGAAATACAGGTAGCAATTATGGCTAACAAAGTATTAGGCTCAATAGAACTCATACCTAAGAGAAAATTCTATGATTACAAAGCAAAATATAATTCTAACGCAAAAACAGAGCATATAATTCCTGTGGACTTAACTAAAAAAAATTATGACAGAATTAATAGAATCGCTTTGAAGGCTCATAAATTGTTAAATTGTAAAGGTGTAACAAGATCTGATTTTAAATTTTATAAAGAAAAATTTTACTTATTAGAACTTAATACCCAACCTGGTATGACCGATCTTTCATTAGTACCAGAAATTGCAGCTTTCAAAGACATAAAATTTAATTCATTAATTAATTGGATGATAAAAGATGCATCGAAAAACAGGTAAAAAAATAAAATTATTTTTTTACAGTTTGCTTATAATAATATTAACATCAACAAATAATTACGATTTTAACAGTCAAAATATATTTAATATTAAATATATTGATGTTAATGGATTTTCTAAAAAAAAAAATCAATTAATTAAAAATCAAATTAAAAAAATTCATAATGAGAATATTCTTTTTATAAAAAAAAATCATTTTTCTAAATTAATAAACAGAAATGACACAAAATATTTATATATTAAAAAAAATTTTCCGAATAGATTGATAGTTAATTTCACCCCTTCGAAACCACTATGTTTGATTGAAATTAAGAATGATAAGATTATTTTAGGTGATAATGGTAAAATATTAAGAAATCATATAATTGAAAAAACCGTACCAATTGTTTTAGGTTCAGATAATATAAGTTATATTTATTATGTAGTAAACTTATTAAATAAGTCAAATTTAGATTATGAAATAATTAAAAAAATAATTTTTTTTAAAAGTGGAAGATTTGACGTTAATTTGAACAATGGTGTCATTATAAAGTTTCCTATCAATTTTAATCAAGATATAATTAACCATAGCAATAATTTATTAAATAAAAGAAAATTTGCAGAGGCTAAAATTATTGACTTAAGAATTAAAAATAAAATAATAAAATATGAGTAATTCTGAAAAAGGAGAATTTTACTTTGGAATTTCAGACAAACAAATACATATATGTTTTTTTGAAAAAGGAAAAAGCCAATATAAGGAAACACTAAATTTTGAAATTCCAGATAACCTAAATAATGATTTGAATTTTAAGATTATTTTAAATTTGTTAAAAAAAAACATTAGAAAAATAGAAGAAAAATTAGGTTTTTTTTTAATAGATGGAAATATATCAATTCAGTCAAATACTTATCAAAGAATTCTTTTTAGCACTAAAAATATTTTTGATGAAAAGAAATTGGATAAGAAAGTAGTAACTAATATATTACAAAGTGGTATCCAAAAATTTTATATTGATGAACAAAACTTATCTATTGTTCATATTATTATAAACAAATTCTTTATTGATGACAAATTATACAACTTTTTTCCAGATGATATAATGTTTAAAAAGATTATTTTGGAGATTGAATTTATATGTTTAAATAAAAATCTTATCAATAAAATTAAAAATTTATTCACTGAATGCAAAATTAATGTAAACAAAATTGTATCTTATGATTATGCAAAAAATTTTTTAGACAATAGATTAGATGATACTATGTGTCTTTCTGCTTATAAAGTTCTAAGTGGTATAAATCAATCTGAGGTTTACTTAGAGAAAAATACTGAAAAAAAAACAGGTATTTTTCATAGAATATTTCATTTTTTTGATTAATTGATCGTATTTTTTTGTAATATTACTTGTTTTTCCTTAAGCATTGTATGCACTTATAAATCTCTCATGTCAGTTTTAAACCAAAAAACAATTAATAATATTATAAATTTTAAAGGTATTGGCCTTCATTCAGGAAAAGAAGTTATGATGACTTTGTTTCCAACTCCCCCAAACTCCGGGATAATATTTAAAAGATCTGATTTAAAAAATAATAATTTAATTTACCCAAGCGTATTTAATGTCTCTAGTGCATCTTATTGCACAAAGTTAGAAAATGAACATGGTATCAGAGTCTCAACAATCGAACATCTAATGGCTGCACTATATGGTCTAGGAATCGATAATCTTTTAATTGATTTAAATTCAGAGGAGTTACCAATTCTAGATGGGTCTGCAAAAAATTTTGTAGATTCTATAAAAAATGTAGGTTTCAAAATTAGCGATCAGCCAATTAGAATAATTAAAATCAACAAAAAAACTTCTTATAATGAAGGTGAAAAGTTTATTACTTTTGAGCCAAACAAAATAAGCTTGGAGATTGATTTTGAAATAAAGTACAAACAAAATTCAATTTTAAACCAAAGGAACAACAAAAATATATACATGGATGATTTAACAGATGTATATAATTCTAGAACATTTTGTTTGTTTGAAGATGTTGAAAAGCTGAAGAAGATGGGGCTTGCTCAAGGGGGAAGTTTAGAGAATGCCATAGTTCTGAAAGGTAATGAAATTCTTAATTCTGAAAAATTAAGAAACATCAATGAATTTGTAAATCACAAAATTCTAGATTGTCTTGGTGATATATATCTTGCTGGTTATAGAATGGTTGGTAAGATTACTTCAAGTCAGGGCGGTCACAATCTGACAAACAAAGGTTTAAGAGAATTACTAAGCAATAATGAGAATTTTTCAATAATTGAATTAAAAGAAAAAAATATACCGCATTCTTTTTTAATAAAAAATTCTTTAAAATCCTCTGCTTAATCATTTAAGCTTTTAAATTTATCTGTTAATAATTAAAAAATGAAAATTTTAAATAATTTTATTCTAATATTATTAATATGCTTACTTATTTCATGCTCTAACGAAAAAAAAGTTTCTATTGTAAAAGAAAAAAATATTGAGACTCAAATGATCGAGGCTTTTGAGGAAGGATATGAAGAGTTAGAAAACGGAGATGTATTGTTTGCTGCAAAAAAATTTAACGAAGCTGAACTTTTATACCCTCAATCTGAATGGGCACCTAAAGCAGCACTAATGGCTGCCTATTCATATTACTCACAAGATTATTATTATGATGCTGAATATGAATTAAATAGATTTTTAAAAGTTTATCCCAATGAAAAAAATATCCCGTATGCTCATTACTTACTTGGCATGGTTTATTACGAGCGAATTGTTGATGAAAAAAAAGATTTAAAACCCTTAATAATGGCTGAAGAAAAATTTAAATTTATAGAAAAAAATTATCCAAATACGGATTTTGCTTTAGATTCATCTTATAAATTAAATTTAATTAATGATTATTTAGCATCAAAAGAAATGTACATAGGAATTCATTACATGAAAAAAAATAAATGGATTGCTGCTATTAATCGTTTTAAGAATGTAGTTAACAAATATGAGCAAACATCATTTATAGATGAAGCTCTTCATAGATTAGTTGAACTTCATTATAATTTAGGCCTTATAGAAGAATCCAAAAAATATGCATCGCTATTAGGGTATAATTACCAATCTAGTGAATGGTACTCTAAAAGCTATAAAATTTTTAATAAGAATTATAAATCCAATCTAGAAATAAAAAAAGAAAAAGAAGGAATTTTCAAAAAATTTAAAAAACTTCTATATTAATTGATGAATACTTTATCGAAAGAATATAAAAATAAATTAAAATTATTAGAAAAATATAACAAGAATTATTATCAAAATCAAAACCCGCTAGTATCCGATAAAGAATACGATGAATTAAAAAATGATATTCTAAAACTAGAAAAAAAATATAATTTTAAAGATAGAAATTCTCCAAGTTTAAAAGTTGGTTTTAAACCCTCAAAAAAATTTGAAAAATTTAAACATAGAGTTAAAATGTTATCCCTTTCAAATGCTTTTGACCAAAAAGACCTAGTAAATTTTCAAAAAAAAAATATCAATTTTTTGGCCCTAGATACAAGTTATGAATTCGAATATAATGTTGAACCTAAAATTGATGGAATATCCGCTTCTCTTAATTATAACAGAGGTAAACTAATAAGAGGTTTATCCAGAGGTGACGGTGAAGTGGGTGAGGATATAACTGCTAATTTAAAAACAATCAATGATATTCCACAACATATACTTCATAAAAATTTTCCAGAAGATATAGATATTAGAGGTGAGGTATTTATAGAGACAGAAGATTTTAAAAAAATAGAAAAAGATTTTGCAAATCCAAGAAATGCAGCATCTGGATCTTTAAGACAAAAAGATCCTCAAAAAACTAAGTTAATACCTCTAAAATTCATTGCTTATACTTTTGGTTTTTGTTCTGAAATGATTGCAAAAAAACAAAGTGATTTTATACATGATTTAAAGAGATGGGGTTTTAAAACATCTGAATTAAATAAAACAATTAAAGGTATTGATAATTTAGTTAAGTATCATTCGGATATAGAAAAAAAAAGGTTTAAATTAAAATACGATATCGATGGCATTGTTTATAAAGTTAACGATTTTAGAGTTCAAAAAAGATTAGGTTTTATGGCTACAGCACCTAGATGGGCAATTGCACATAAATTTTCTGCTAACTATTCAACAACAAAAATAGTTGGCATCGATATACAAGTAGGAAGAACTGGCGCTTTAACACCAGTTGCGAAAGTAAAACCTGTTAATATAGGCGGTGTAATAGTTTCTAATGCAACATTACACAATGAAGATGAAATAATTAGAAAAGACATTAGGATTGGTGATACTGTTAAAATTGAAAGAGCCGGCGATGTAATTCCACATGTAATTGCTGTAGACAAAAAATTAAGATCATTAAAATCAAAAAAATATATATTTCCAAATAAATGCCCTTCATGTGGATCTAAAACGATTAAAGATTATAATTCTGTCACGAAAAAAATCGATGCAGTCAGAAGGTGTAGTAATGAGGGATTTGAATGCGATAAGGTATCTATTGAAAAATTAAAACATTTCGTATCAAAAGATGCTTTAAATATTGAAGGGCTTGGAAAAAAAGTTATAGAAAAGTTTTGGGATTTAAAGTTCATAAAATTTCCTGATGATATATTTAACTTAAACTTTCAAACAATTTCTAAATTAGAGGGGTGGGGCTCTCAATCATCAGAAAATCTTAAAAATTCAATAAATAAATCAAAAAAATTAAAGTTAGACAGATTTATTTATTCTCTTGGTATTAGACACATAGGCCAAGAAAATGCGAGGTTAATCTCTGAATTTTTAGGTGACTATTCTAATTTTATAAAATTAAAAGACCAAAAAAATATTGAGGATCTATCAAATATTGATGGTATTGGAGAAACTCAAATCTCATCTTTAAAAAACTTTTTTAAAAATAAAGTAAATTTAAAAGTTGTTTTATCTTTGAGTAAAATTTTAATTTTTGAAAAGAACGATATAAAAAAAATGGAAGGAGTATTTTCTGATAAAATATTAATGTTTACAGGAAAATTAAATAATATTAGCAGAGCTGAAGCTAAATCAATCGTCGAAAATAATGGGGGAAAAATTGTAAGCAATGTTTCAAAAAAACTAAATTACCTAGTGACTGGTGAAAAGGCCACTTCAAGAAAAGTTAAAATGGCTAATGACTTAAAAGTCAAAATATTAAATCAATCAGATTTTGAAAAAATTTTAAAATTGAGACAATAACCAAAATTTTTCCTTATAGGATAAGTATTTCTCAACCTTATAATAAATTTCTAAATTATAATTTATTAAATAATCTATTTCTTTTTTTGTGAGGAGTTTAAAATTAATTAATTCTTTATCGAAAGGGACCATTGTTAAATTTTTAAAGTAGGTTTTATTTTTAAATTTTTTTACATAAATCATATTTTCTAATCTAATACCAAATTTACCTTTCTGATAATACCCTGGTTCATTGCTCATTACATGACCAGGTTTTAGCATTATTTTATAACCTTTGGAGATTGCAACTGGCCCTTCATGCACATTAAGAAAATAACCAACACCATGTCCTGTACTGTGAGGATAGTCTAAACCATTCTTTTTTAAAAACTTTCTAGCTAAAGTATCTAACAAATGTGCACTTGTTAACTTATTCAAATTTGCATTAGCAACGCCGATATGACCTTTTAAAACATAGGAAAAAATATTTTTAATTCTATTTGGTTGTCTTCCTAAGCTTATTGTTCTCGTAATATCTGTTGTTCCATATTTATATTGACCTCCTGAGTCACATAAGAAAATATCATTTTTTTTTATCAGTCTATTTGATTTTTTATTTGCTCTATAATGGATAATGGCACCATTTGGTCCTGAAGCAGCAATTGTATTAAAACTTGAAAATAAATAATTTTTACTTTTATTCCTAAAAAAATTTATTTTTTTTTCAGCATCTAATTCAGAAATATTTTTTCTTAAATTTTTAATCCAATACAAAAACTTTATTACTGCTACGCCATCTAAAATGTGTGATTTAATAAAATTTTTAATTTCAATATTATTTTTAATTGACTTCATATTATAAATAGGATCATTTTTATTCGATATATTGATTTTATTTTTTATTATATTTTCATAAGCTATAGAACAGCTTAATTGATCTAGAATAATCTTTTTAGAACTAAGTTTATTTAAAAAAATATTTATGTTACCTTCATCAATTATCTTTGTTTTTTTTAAAAAATTGTTTAAAAATAAATTGCGTGCATTTGATTTATTAGCAAATAAATATGCTTCACCACTCTTTTTCAAAATCAACCTACAATAAGGAATTGGACTATATGGATTATCTTTACCCCTTAGATTTAACAACCAGGCAACATTTTCAGGCGCAGTAACAAAAAGACAGTCCGATTTATCTTTATGAAGAAATTTTAGAACTTTATTGATTTTAGATTCGGAATTTTCTCCCGAGACACTGTCATCTATAAAATAAAATTTTTTATTAGTTTTTTTTTTTTTGTTTTTTACTATTAAATCACTGTGAATCGGTACAAGCACAAAGTAATTTTTGAAATATCTTTTTAAACTTAAACTTGTAAAATAATAGGGATTATAACCTATTTTGATCTTATGTTTTAAAACCTTCCATGGTACTTTTTTGTGAATTTCAACAACATTAAAGTTTTTACCAGACTGAAATCTAGCTTGTATTGTATATCTTCCATCAACAAACAAATAATTTTTGTCTCTTAAAATTATAGCTAATCCAGCAGACCCATCAAAATTTGATATTAACTTTAGCCTGTCAGGTGATGAATATTCATTAAAGTACATATCATTTTTTGGAACTACGTACCCATCTATATTAAATTTATTAAATTTATGTCTTAATTTCTTAATTTTACTAGAAATCATTTTAATCTTTTTTGATATCTTAACCAGCCTGGACTTCTATAAACATCTTTTTCATCATCTAAATCTTGATTAAATTCAAAAAAATTATCTTCCTCTTTTTCATAATTATTATTTTTTTTAATATATTTCTCAGGCAGTTCGTCTATAAATCTTGAAGAAATACTATCTATCCAATCTCCTTGGTAAAATCTGTTAAGCGAAAATGATATATATAAATCATGTTTGGCTCTAGTTATCCCAACATATGCAAGCCTTCTTTCCTCCTCTAAGCCTTGATGACCTTTTTCATCAATTGATTTCTGATTTGGAAATAATCCTTCCTCCCAACCTGGAAGAAAAACTGTGTCAAATTCAAGTCCTTTTGAGGCATGCATTGTCATCAAATTAACTTTTTCTCCATCCCAATCATTATCTATTGATGTTGCGAGTGATACATGTTCTAAAAAACTTTCCAGATTATCAAATTCTTTCATAGCATTTAAAAGTTCTTTTA
>MDTG01395829.1_pt1 | contig 14308 bp, 10 predicted proteins | sample 811421 | NCBI WGS metagenome assembly MDTG01 (sample SAMN05326645, study PRJNA326480) | marine metagenome | isolation source: seawater | place: Pacific Ocean: South East | collected 2011
AAAATATTCAACAGTCATTTCCGATAATTTTAGCTGATTTTATATTAATTGAAAATGATTTTAAATCCAATATTAAAATCTATAATTCTAAATACTCGATTGTAAATGACACTATTATAGACGGTAAAAAGGCAAAATTTGTTAGATTTAAATATATTGACAAAACGGTAAATGAGCAATATTCTACACCAATTGCAAATAAGATTAAAATTTCATTTCAATGTTATGAAAATGACAAGAAAATTTCTCAAAACGAATATTGGGGGAATTTAGTAAATAATGTTAGTCAGCTTTTTTTTCCAAGTTCATCGAATAAAAAAGCGAATAAAATTTTTGAAGAAATAAAATCTAATTATAAAAAAACCCCTTTTAATGAATTATCTACAGCTAATGCGATTGACAAATATGTAAAAAATAATTTTACCATTTCAGATGAAAATGATGAAAGATTAAATAATCTAAATTATATACTTGAAAATAAAAAATCTAATGATTTTAGTATAATACAAGTGTATACGAATTTGTTAAAAATTGCTGAAATTGAATACGAAGTAGCTATTAGTTGTAATAGGTTTTATTTTAAATTTGATCCAGAATTTTTTGACCCAAATCAACTCAGGGAATTTATAATTTATTTACCAAAAATAGATAAATATATAAGTCCAAATCGAATTGAATACAGAGTTTCAGAACCTCCAGAAGATCTTATTGGAAACTATGCGATGTATATTGACAAAAGTCTAGATTATTATTTTAGTGAAATTGTATTGACCAATAATGATTATAGCAAGATTAATAAAAATATTAATGTGAGTTTTTCAAAAAAATTTAAAAATGCAACAATTAATGAATCAAGATCATTTACAGGATATTGGGGGTTATTAAACAGAAATTATATATATCTATCAGAAAGCGAAGAGACTGAATTTTTAGTTGATTATTTTACCTTGAGTGGATTAGAAAACAAAAAAATATTGAAATATAAAATCATCAACTTTGATTTGGATAATAACTCTACAAATGAACCTTTACTGATTTATTCAAAAATACAAACGACTGATCTTGTAAAAAATGAAACTGATTCTATTATTTTATTTCCTGGAAAGGTAATTGGACTACAAAGCAATCTATTTGAAAAAGAAAAAAGATGGAATCCAATTGAGATTAATTTCCCGAATGAATATGATTATAATATAAAATTTGATATACCAAAGGGATATACTATTGCTAATTTTGAAAATCTAAATATTTACAAGAAATATGTTTCAGTTGACGGGAATATTACTGCAAAATTTAAGTCTTACGCAAAATATGATAACAATACACTAATTATTTATGTAAAAGAGTTTTATAAAAGTCTTAGGTATGAAAAAAATAGATATGATGAATATAGAGATGTAATTAACGCAGCTGCTAAATTTTATGAATCTTCTGTTTTATTAGAAAAAATTTAAATTTTTCCAAATAATTTTCCCCTCCAGTCAGACCAACCATATTTTCTACTGAAAATTAGTAATACTACTCCAAAAAATAAGACAGGAACAATAACTTCATCTACAGGAAGTGTCTGCGGATCTGAAATATCTTTGTATATAGAATGTGTTTGAAGAGCTGTCCAATCTGCTGTTACAAGCAATGCTGCAAATGTATTATTAGCAGCATGCCAACCCAATGCTAATTCCATTCCCTCATCCATTAATGTCATAATTCCAGCAAACAAACCTGATCCGATATAAAACACATAAACCATATTTCCAAGTTTATCTATTTCAGGGTTTGCATAGTGCATTAATCCAAAAGCAACAGATGTAAATAATAAAGGTAGCCATCTATTTCCTGAAATAACCCCTATTCCTTGCATCAAATACCCCCTAAATAAATATTCTTCAGCTGATGTTTGAATTGGAATGAATACTATCACAATAGCAAACAAAATAATAAATGAATTAAAATTAAAATTCCATTGATAGTTTTCTGGTGAAATAAAAGTTGTATCAATTAATATTAGAGGAACTGTAATTAAACCCCATATTGCGAAAGAATAAAAAACTCTGCTCCAATCAATTTTTTTTCTGGAAGTTGTTAATTCTCTGATCGAATTCTTATGCAGCAACTTAGCAGAAATAAAAACCCCGAGCAGCATACCTCCAAATCCAAGTAACATTAAAAATAGATTAAGATTAGGCTCTAGAACACTCATCATTGCATTTATATCATTTTCAGCGACTCTGGCCAATAATTCTTCATCTTTTAACTGAAAAAGAGCAGATGTAAGGGCTACTGTGAAGGGAATCTGAAAAATAACCATCATAATAGGTATAATAATAAAAATCCCCAAAACATAAAATCCCCAATTTTGTCTATTTCTAATAACTTGTTTTATATACATAATCTATAATTTTTTTATTGCTAATGTTGTAAGTTTTCCTATTGAGATAAGCTTTTCCGACTGGTCAGTAACTCTAACTTCCCAAATCTGCATAGTCCTGCCCATATGAATATTACTTGCTTTTGCATAAACAAAACCTTCGCTTATACTCCTAACGTGATTTGTAGTTATTTCTACACCTCTAATGGCTAATTCTTTATCTTTTATAAAATATCTTGATGCAAAACTCCCCACTGTCTCTACTAACGCAGCTGTTGCACCACCATGCAATATTCCGGCTGGTTGATGAACAGAAGAATTTACAGGCATTTTACAAATAACATAGTTGTCTCCTATCTCTGTGAACAAGATATTAAGAGTTTCCATTAAAGTATTGGAACTCATTTTATTTATTTTTTCTAATAATTCTAATTGATTCACTAAAAATATTTTGACAAATCTACACAAAAAAAAGGGTGCTATCAATAGCACCCTTTTATTAATTATAAAAAATTAACATCTATTCTTTAACCTCTTCAAAATCTACATCTTCAACATTATCAGAATTACTATTATCCTGACTCTCCTCACCCGGGGTTTGTTGAGCTTGACCTTGTTGTTGATCTTGCTGAGCTTTATACATTTCTTCACTAGCTGCTTTCCATGCTTCATTGATTTTCTCTAGAGAAGAATCAATCTTATCAATGTCTTTAGACTCGTATGATTTTTTTAGATCTTCAAGTGAGTCTTCAATGGGCTTCTTCTTATCCTCAGATAACTTATCTCCAAAGTCTTTAAGTTGTTTTTCCGTTTGAAAAATCATCGAATCAGCACTATTCAGCTTATCAACAGTTTCTTTAGCTTTTGCATCAGCCTCTGCATTTGCTTCTGCATCCTTTTTCATTTTTTCAATTTCTTCATCGCTAAGTCCAGAAGAAGCTTCAATTCTGATATTTTGCTCCTTTCCAGTAGCTTTATCTTTTGCCGTAACATTTAATATACCATTTGCATCAATATCAAAAGTAACTTCAATTTGAGGAACCCCCCTTGGTGCCGGTGGAATATCCGCTAGCTGAAATCTTCCAATCTCCTTATTGTCTGGATACATTGGTCTTTCACCTTGTGCAATTCTAATATCTACGGCTGGTTGGTTATCTGCTGCAGTTGAAAAAACCTGAGATTTTTTAGTCGGAATAGTTGTATTTGCTTCGATTAGCTTTGTCATAACATTACCCATTGTTTCTATTCCTAATGAAAGAGGAGTTACGTCTAATAATAAAACATCTTTTACATCACCTGTAAATACACCACCTTGAATTGCAGCACCTACAGCAACAACTTCATCAGGATTTACTCCTTTATTGGGTTTCTTACCAAAAAATTTCTCAACAGCATCCTGTACAGCAGGTATTCTTGTTGAACCTCCTACAAGAATAATTTCATCAATATCAGATTTAGCTAATCCTGCTGCTTTTAACGCAGTTTTACATGGATTAATAGTTCTTTTTACAAGGTCATCTATTAATTGATCAAACTTAGATTTGGATAATGTTCGAACCAAGTGCTTTGGACCACTATCAGTAGCAGTAATATAAGGTAAATTAATTTCTGTCTGAGTAGACGAAGAAAGCTCAATTTTAGCCTTTTCAGCTGCTTCTTTTAATCTTTGAAGTGACATAGGATCTTTTCTTAAATCAATTGTTTCATCCTTTTTAAATTCGTCAGCAAGCCAATCTATAATCTTTGCATCAACATCATCCCCTCCTAAGTGAGTATCTCCATCTGTAGAAAGAACTTCAAAAACTCCATCTCCAAGCTCTAATATTGAAACATCATGAGTACCTCCACCAAAGTCAAAAACAACGATTTTTTGGTCTTGACCTTTTTTATCAAGTCCATAAGCCAAAGCTGCAGATGTTGGTTCATTAATGATTCTTTTTACTTTTAAACCTGAAATTTCTCCAGCTTCTTTAGTAGCTTGTCTTTGAGAATCATTAAAATAAGCAGGAACAGTAATAACAGCCTCATCAACATTAGTTCCTAAATAATCTTCCGCAGTTTTCTTCATTTTCTGTAGAATCATAGCTGATAATTCTTGTGGAGTGTAAAGTCTTCCATCTATATCTACTCTAGGAGTGTCATTGTCGCCTTTGACAACTTTATAGGGAACTCTTTCAGTCTCTTTTTTAGATTCTGAAAACTTGTTACCCATAAACCTCTTTACTGAGTACACAGTTTTTGTTGGGTTTGTCACTGCTTGTCTTTTTGCAGGATCACCCACTTTTATTTCACCACCATCAACAAATGCGATAACAGATGGAGTAGTTCTTTTACCTTCAGCATTAGGAATTACAACTGGCTCATTACCTTCCATTACTGAAACACAAGAGTTTGTTGTTCCTAAATCTATTCCAATTATTTTACTCATAATTATAATTTTTTAAATTCGTTTAAATTAAGTCAATGATTGTGCCAATTACTTTTCGATACAATTTTGTCAGTGTTTTTAAAATATTTATGACATATTGTCTTAATTTGTAAAATATAACTGAGTAAAATAGTATTGTTTTTTAAAAAAATAATTTGGCTTTGAATTATTTTATTACATTTACAAACTATCCATTTATGAGATAAATGAATAAAAAAATATACAAGAGAGTTACTGTGAAGTCATTACAAGAAATGAAGCTTGATGGTGAAAAAATTTCTATGTTAACATCCTATGACTTTACAACAGCTGGAATAGTTGATAAATCTGGGATTGATGTAATTTTAGTTGGCGATTCCGCTAGTAATATTATGGCTGGACATGAAACAACATTACCAATAACACTTGACCAGATGATATATCATGCTTCTTCAGTAATAAGAGCTGTAGAACGAGCATTAGTTGTTGTTGATCTACCTTTCGGAACATATCAAAGCGATTCCCAAGCTGCACTTGAGTCCGCAATAAGAATAATGAAAGAAAGTGGTTCGCACGCTGTCAAATTAGAGGGAGGTAAAGAGATTAAAGATTCAATTAAAAGAATAATAAAAGCCGGTATTCCTGTTATGGGACACTTAGGCTTGACTCCACAGTCGATCTATAAATTTGGAACCTATACGGTTAGAGCAAAAGAAGAAAAGGAGGCACAAGAACTTATTAAAGATGCTAAACTCTTAGAAAAAATTGGATGTTTTGCTATTGTTTTAGAAAAAATACCAAGCATATTAGCCGAAAAAGTTGCTAAAGAAGTTAACATTCCTATTATCGGAATAGGCGCTGGTAATAAAGTTGATGGTCAGGTTTTGGTTTTACATGATTTAATAGGTATGACAAAAGAATTTAATCCTAGATTTTTAAGGAGATATATGAATCTACATGATGAAATGATTAACGCCATATCTTCATTCTCCAATGACATAAAAAATAATGATTTTCCTAATGAAAATGAACAGTATTAATTTTGACCAAATTTTTATCTAACAAAAAAAATTTACAAGTTTTATTTGAAGACAATCATATTATTGCCATAAATAAACGATGTGGTGATATTATTCAAGGAGATAAAACGGGTGATAAACCACTTTCTGAAATTGTAAAGTTATTTTTAAAAGAAAAATATAAAAAAACAGGAAATGTTTTTCTTGGGGTTGTTCACAGAATTGATAGACCAACATCTGGAGTTGTACTATTTGCAAAAACATCAAAATCACTAACCCGATTGAACAAAATGTTTAAAAATGGTGAAATTGAAAAATATTATTTAGCAATCACGAAGAATATCCCTGAAAAAAAACAAGATACTCTAATTCACTGGCTATCAAAAAATTCTAAAACCAATAAATCTACATACTTTAAATCAGAAACAAAAAATTCAAAAAAGGCGATACTTAATTATAAATTATTAAAAAAACTAGACAGGTATAATCTTTTAGAAATAAAATTGGAGACTGGAAGACATCATCAAATAAGATGTCAATTACAAGCAATTGGGTGCCCAATAAAAGGAGATTTAAAATATGGATATGATAGAAGCAATAAAGACGGAGGAATTGATCTTCACGCAAAAACTGTAATTTTTAATCATCCCATAACAAAAAATATAGTTAAAATTAATGCCCCTGTTAAAAAAAATAAAATATGGAAAGCAACTCAATAAATAAATTAGATATTCTAAAAATATATAACAGTCATGATAAATATGTTAAGTCACATATTAGACTAAGTGTTTCAGAAAGAATTAAATATTTGACTGATTTAAAAAAATCTATTCAGACGCATGAAAAAGAGATATATAGTGCTTTAAAAACCGATCTCAATAAACCTAAATTTGAGTCTTATGCTACGGAAATTGGATTTCTGTTGAATGAAATTTCTTTATTTATTAAAAACCTTGAAAAGTGGGCTAAACCTGAAATCATTCCAAGCTCAATAATCAACTTCCCCTCTAATGACTATATTTATAAAGAGCCTTTCGGGAAAGTATTGATAATATCACCATGGAACTATCCTTTTCAACTTTCACTTTTACCAGCAATGTCAGCATTTGCATCTGGAAATAATGTAATTCTAAAACCAAGCGAACATACTCCATCTACTTCAAATCTCGTAAGATCCATTGTTTCAGAAATATTTCCCGAAAATATATTTAGTGTAATCGAAGGAGATGCTGGAGTTGCTACAGAATTACTTAAGTTAAAATGGGACTATATATTTTTTACAGGAAGTGTTAAAATTGGTAAAATTGTAGCTAAAGCTGCAGCAGTAAATTTAACACCCACAACTCTAGAACTTGGTGGTAAAAGCCCCGCAATAATAGATGATACTGTTAACCTAAAATTGGTAAGCAAAAGAATCGTTTGGGGTAAATTTTTAAACTCTGGTCAAACATGTGTCGCACCTGATTACGTAATTGTCTATGACTCAGTAAAAGATTCATTAATAAAAGAACTCATCAACAGTATTTTAGAAGCCTTTGGAGAGTTTTCAGAAAATTTAGATAGTTACACTTCAATTGTAAACGAATCTAACTTTAAAAGACTTATAAAATTAATCAGTGAAAATAAAGTCCTTTTTGGTGGTCAGTATAATAAACAAACTAGATTTATTTACCCTACTCTGGTTGATAACCCAAAAGCTGAAGACGATATTATGGTTGACGAAATTTTTGGACCTATTCTTCCGATTTTAAACTACAGCAAACAAGAAGATATAGATGAAATTATAAATAAAAACCCAACCCCCTTAGCTCTTTATGTTTTTACAAATGATAAACAATTTGAAGAAAAAATAATTAACAGATATAAGTTTGGTGGAGGTGCTGTAAATGATACTATAGTTCATCTAGCTAATCCTAAATTACCCTTTGGAGGAATTGGAAATAGCGGTTATGGATCTTATCATGGAAAATATTCATTTGAATTATTTACTCACAACAAATCCATTGTAAAACGAGGAATGTGGTATGATAATAAACTTAGATATGCTCCTTACAAAAAAAAATATTCTTTAATGAAAAAAATTATAAAATACTTCGGTTAAAATTTAGGGTTAAAAGTAAGCTAGAAAGGTGTAATTATTTTAGGCTTAAAAAAGGAGCAGTAACCAAAAAATAGGCTCTGAATTGATGATTTTTTTAATTGTAATTAAAATATTCAATATTTAATAATTCTTGTGAATTTTCTAAAACACAAAACCTATTGTCTAATCTCATACCCACAACCCATATAATTTTGTTATCACCATTAACTAAAACAGTGATTGATGACTTATCTAAATAACTAATATTATTATCTTTTAAATATTTACTAACTTTTTTACTTCCATTAAATCCAAAAGGGTAAAAGGAATCACCGTCTTCAAAATTCCTTAATATTAATGGAAATTTTAATTTTTCACTATCAACAGTGACGATATTATTATTCTTTGAAATTTTAGTGGTTTTTTCAAATTTAATCTGAAAACTGTTATTGAATTTTATTGAACTATCAATATCATTAATTAAATAATTTATTTTTTTAATTTCTTGAATAGGTCTTAAAATTAGTTGACCTTTATTTCTAAATAAAATATGAGATTGGCTTAAAATTCTTTTACCTGATTCTGAATTGGTTAACTTAAAAATTTTATCCCAATCAACAAATCCAAAATCTCTGAGAAAATAATACAAAAAAACCTCCTTATTAATCTTTTCTAAATTACTAATTTTAATAGAAATTTCATTCTCTTTATGTTCAAGTAAATTATACTTTAATTCATCTATTTTTTCATGAATCAATGTATTTGAAATTCTTAAATATGAAATACTCTTTTTAAAATTTTTTAAAAAGTTTCCTTCAAGCTTTTCCAATTCAGGAATTATACTATTTCTAATCTTATTTCTTAAATATGAATTATTTTTATTTGAAGAATCTTGCCTCCATTTTAAATTATTTGTCTTTGCATAATGGACAATTTTATTTTTTTGGAAACCAATTAAAGGTCTTATAATCTTATTATTATTTTCAGGAATACCAATCAGTCCGTCTAGACCCGAGCCTCTTGAAATATTTATAATAAAACTCTCTAAACTATCATTCAAATGATGTGCAGTAAGAATATAATTAATATTTAGTTTAGACGACAATTCTTCAAAAAAATCATATCTTAAATCTCTGGCAATCATCTGAATAGATTTATTAGAATCCTGCTTAATTTTTTTTGTGTTAAAAGATTTTGTAAAAAATTCAAGGGAATATTTATCACATAGCTTTCTTACAAACTCTTGATCTTCATTACTCTCATCCCCGCGTAGGTTAAAATTACAATGAGCAACTACAAAATTTTTTGAAATAGACAGCATCAGATTAACCAAAACCACACTGTCAATCCCTCCTGAGCAACATACAATACTTTTTTCCTTAATCAAATAAGGAAAATTATCTTTTATATAAGAGATGAATTCTAATTGCATTTGGTTTGTTTAAAACAAATATAATAGAATATATAAAATTTTAGTTTATATGTGAATAGCTCTATTTTCTGTAGCAGCCAATGCAGCTTCTTTAATAGCTTCTGAAAAGGTTGGATGAGCATGAGATATTCTAGCAATATCTTCAGCTGATGCTCTATATTCCATAGCAACTACTGCCTCTGAGATAAGATCAGCGCATCTAGCTCCAATCATATGAACACCTAAAATTTCATCTGATTCAGAATTTGCTAAAATCTTTACAAAACCATCAAGATCAGAGCTTGCCCTACTTCTCCCAAGTGCTCTCATTGGAAATTGACCAACTTTATATTTAATACCTAAATCATTTAATTCTTTTTCTGTATGGCCAACGGATGCTACTTCTGGCCAAGTATAAACCACTCCAGGGATTAAATTATAATTTATATGTGGTTTCTGTCCATTTATAAACTCTGCCACAAATACACCTTCCTCTTCCGCTTTATGAGCTAACATCATTCCCTTTACAGCATCACCAATAGCAAAAATATTTGGAATATTTGTTTTAAGATTATTATCAACTTCGATTCTACCATATTTATCTAAATTTACTCCGATATTTTCTAATCCTAATCCTTCACTGTATGCACTTCTTCCAATAGAAATTAGACAATAATCTCCTTCAAAAGACATATTTTCTCCATTTTTATTTTCAGCATTTACAGTAATAACCTCAGATTTTCTATTTATCGATGTTACTTTATGAGAAGTTTTTATTTTTACTCCACTCTTTTTAAAAACTTTAGACAATTCCTTAGAAAGACTAGTATCCATATTAGGGATAATCCTATCCTGATACTCTATAACTGTCACATTAGCTCCAAGTCTTTTGTAAACTTGTCCCAATTCAAGACCAATCACTCCTCCTCCGACAACAATCATGTGTTTAGGAACTTCTTTTAACTTTAATGCTTCAGTTGATGAAATTATTCTTTCTCCGTCAAAATCAATGAATGGCAGTTTAGTTGGCTTGCTGCCTGTGGCAATAACAATATTTTTTGCGGATAATAATTCAGATTTATTTACTGATTTTACTTGAACAGTATTTGCATCTTTAAATGAACCTAGTCCGTTGTAGACAGTGACTTTATTTTTATTCATTAAATATTCTAATCCTTTGGTAGTTTGTTCCACAACAGAAGATTTTCTTGACATCATTTTTTCTAGATCTAAATGAACTTTGCCTTCAATTGAGATACCATGATCTTCAAAGTTATGTATTGCGTTTTCATAATGATGTGATGAATCCAATAAGGATTTGCTAGGAATACAACCAACATTTAAACATGTCCCTCCCATGGTTGAATATTTTTCAATTAAGGCCGTTTTCATCCCTAATTGAGCTGCTCTAATTGCACAAACATAGCCCCCAGGTCCAGAACCAATTACAATAACATCAAAATGATTCATATATCTATTATTTAATATTCAAAAATACGAATATTTAAATGTTAAAATAATTTTTAAACTATTAAAATTGATTTTGGTAATTTAGTGCTAAATACTAATTAAATATTTTAATAAAATAGATGAAATCTAAACCAGCTAATAAAATACAAGACTTAAAATTTTTTGGAGAGTTTGGGGGAGTTAACCCTTCAATTTCAGACTCCTCTACATATACTTTCCTATCAGCAAATTCTATGAGCGAAACCTTTGAAGGAAATACTGAAGGATGTTATTTATACTCAAGAAATTCATCTCCTAGTAACCTTTACCTAGAAGAAGCCTGCGCAGCTATGGAAGGAACCGAAGCTGCAAATGTATTTTCATCTGGTATGGGAGCTATTACATCATGCATCTTACAGCTATGTAAATCTGGAGATCATGTAATTTCAAGTAGAACTGTATACGGAGGAACTTATGCATTTTTAAAGAACTTCACTCCTCAAATTGGTATTGAAACAGATTTTGTAGATATAACAAACCTTGAATCTGTAGAGAAATTAGTAATGTCAAATACGAAAATAATATACTGTGAAGTTTCGTCTAATCCATTGCTAGAAATTGCTGATATTAAACGCATTTCAAAAATTGCAAAAAAAAATAATATTAAGTTAATTGTTGATAATACTTTTACTCCGCTTTCAATAACACCGGCAAAATATGGGGCTGATATTGTGATTCACAGTTTAACGAAATTTATAAATGGAACTAGTGATACTATCGCTGGAGTTGTTTGTAGTTCAAAAGATTTTATTCATTCATTAAGAGATGTTAATGATGGAGCATTTATGTTAATGGGTGCAACTATGGATAGCCTTAGGGCAGCGTCTGTTTTAAAAAACATGAGAACCTTACACATAAGAATGAAAAAGCATAGTGAAAATGCTATGTTTCTAGCTAATTCATTTGAAAATGACGGTATTAAAACCGTTTACCCAGGCTTAAAATCTCATCCATCTCACAAGATTTTCACCGAAATGATAAATGATGAATACGGATATGGAGGTATGGTAACCATAGATGTTGGTCAGTTGAAAAAAGCTAACAAACTTATGGAGATCATGCAAGAAAGGAATATTGGATACCTTGCTGTAAGTCTCGGGTTTTATAAAACCTTATTTTGTGCACCAGGATCTTCAACATCATCAGAAATTTCTGATGACGAACAAAATAAAATGGGTTTAAGTGAGGGACTGATAAGATTCTCTGTTGGGTTGGATCAAGATATAAATAGGACTTATAATGAAATAAAAAAATGCTTGAAACAACTTAAACTTATATAGATGAAGGTTACAACCCATGAAATTAATTTAAAAAAATCACTAATTCCAATTTTAATTTTAATTTCATTGTTATTTTATAATATTATCAACTATAAAGATAATAATTGGTTAGGCGAATATACTTATCACTACATACTGATTTTTACATCTATAATTGCAATGTGCATTGGACTTTCAGAAAAAATTAAACTTTCATACATGTTTAATAGAATTTTAGAAAGTATAAAAAGTATAATTACTCCAATAATTATTTTATTGTTAGTTGGTGCTTTGGCAGGAACATGGAAAGTTAGTGGAATAATACCAGCGATGGTTTATTATGGTCTTACCCTAGTAGATCCTTTTATTTTTCTTCCTTTAACATTAATTGTATCAACTCTAGTGTCTTTGACAACAGGAAGCTCTTACACAACATCAGCAACAGTTGGAATTGCTTTAGTTGCTGTTGGTGTTGCTTTTAATATTCCTGCCGGAATGACTGCGGGAGCTGTTATTTCAGGTGCTTATTTTGGAGATAAAATGTCTCCACTTAGTGATACTACAAATTTAGCTCCCGCTATGGCTGGCACCGATTTGTATACACATATTAGTTACATGACCTTCACAACTGTTCCAACATATATCGTAACATTAATTTTATTTATAATATTAAGTTTTAATTTAAATATTAATAGCACTGGAGAGATGAGTGAAATCAATGATTTATCTCAAACCTTATTAAATGACTTTTATATTTCACCTTTACTTTTTCTTATTCCAGCTATTGTTATAATACTGGCTTTTTTGAAAGTTAGACCAATAATTGCCTTAAGTTCTGGCATAATTGGAGCAGTTTTATTTTCAATTATCTTTCAAAATAATATCCTTGAATTGATAGATTCATCAAAATTTTCATCTATAATTCAATCAATTTTTACTTATACAGAGATTCCTACTGATAATTTAAGAATAGAAAGATTATATAATTCAGGTGGTATGAAAGGCATGTTATGGACAATTTACCTGACAATAAGTGCAATGATTTTTGGTGGATCAATGGATGGAATTGGAGCATTAAAAAAAATTACAGATTTCTTACTTAGTAAAGCCAAAACTACTTTTGGATTGTTTGTTAGTACTTCAGCGAGCTGTCTTGGAATAAATATCGTTGCATCTGATCAATATTTAGCAATAGTAATTCCTGGAAAAATGTTTAAAGATGCTTTTGAAGAAAAAGGGCTTTCAGCTGAAAACCTTAGTAGAACCCTTGAAGACACTGGAACTGTAACTTCTGCACTTATCCCTTGGAATACCTGTGGAGCATATCATTATGGAGTTTTAGGCGTTTCTGTAGCAGACTATTTTATATATGCAGTATTTAATTGGATGAGTCCGTTAACAACCCTAATATATGCTGTGTTTATGATAAAAATTAAGACAATAATAAATCATAAAAATTAATTAAAAAATTCATTGTTGGTTAAATGATTATTAAATTAGATTTATGTTAAATAAGAAAATTTAATGAAACGTATTTTTTCATTTTCAAAAAACAAACAAAAAAAAGAATTGTCTAGCGCAAAAAGACTTTTTATTGGAAGTAGCTTAATGATCTTTTCAATTTTTCTTATCACCTCTTTTATTTCTTATTTTTTTTCTGCAGAGATTGATCAGAGTAACTTATACAACTTTAGTGATGGCGATATCACAAATACCAATTTGTTAGGTAAAATTGGCGCAATTGTAAGTGATTTCTTTATTTACAAAGGTTTTGGAATTAGCTCTTTCATTCTTTCATTCCTAGTATTAATTAGCTCGTTACATGTATTATTAGAGATAAAAAACAGGAAGCTAATTAAAAATTGGTTGTGGGGGTTTTATTTAATTTTTCTTCTTTCGATATTATTTGGATTAGCTGATTACGGTAATATTTACTCTGGAGTAATCGGATATGAAATTGTAAGTTTTTTAGATATTTATATTAATAGCATTGGTATTATTTTTCTTTTGGTATTTATGTCGCTTCTATATATTACCTTCCGATTAAAATTAGGAACAGATGATATTAAAAAATTTATAAACTATTTCAAATCTTTAAAATTATTTAAACCTAAAGAAAAAGCTTCTGATTCTAAAAATTTGCAAAGGGACGAAATTGATTCTCGTTCTGAAAATTTAGATTTTTCAAACATAACAGATGGTTATGAAGAAAAAAAAGAAGATATAGAAAAAAATATTTTGAAGGAACATACTGA
>MDTG01238383.1_pt1 | contig 14306 bp, 19 predicted proteins | sample 811421 | NCBI WGS metagenome assembly MDTG01 (sample SAMN05326645, study PRJNA326480) | marine metagenome | isolation source: seawater | place: Pacific Ocean: South East | collected 2011
CTGTTCTGACTTTGGAACGTTGTGCTTACTCAGTGAGTGATGCAATCCATTCGCTGACGCTGTTGACGCAGTCTTCACTGGATTCATAAGGCAGCACGTTCCTGCCAGGGATGGTGTTGATCGAAGCGCTGGGGAGCTTTCGTTTGTAGGTCGCTAGACGCTCATGGAGGTCATCCCAGTTTCTTGATGAGCCAATCCCAGTGGCGTTGTTGCCAAAGATGATTTGAACAGGAATCTTCAACCCAGTCAGTTGCGCTTCCCAGCCCTGTCGCCAGAATCCCGCCAAAAACGAATACACCGCCCAGCGGGTGTCCATCGCTTGAGATCCCTGCTTGAGCATTTCAAGCCATTCATGATCAACTGCTTCTGGTCGGGCAAATAAGTTTTTTTTGGAGAAAGCGTCCAGAAATCTGCGCCGACGTGCATATCGGTAAAAGAGATTGCCAATGAGTCCATCAAACAAGAAGCGCCAGAGCCAACGTGCTCTGCTTTGAGAGAATTTCTGATTGAGCACTTGCCAGCCCGGTGGGCTGATCGCCACCAAAGCGCTGACTAACTCTGGCGCTTTCGACGCAATAGCCAGCGCTATGGGAAGGGAAGCTCCCTGCGAGAGCAACACGGTAGGTCCGTTGTCTTGCTCCCGAAGCAGCTGGATGAGTGGCTCAGCCCAGTCTTCAGGCGTGAGTGGCCGTGCCGGGCATGGTGCTGTTCCACAGCCGAGTAGATCGGGCTTGAGTAGCTCTGGAGTGTTGCTTCTTGCTTGCCATGAAGCAACGAATCGGTCCCAAAACCTCGATGACAAGCCAACGCCAATTGGATGAATCAGGAGCAGCTGCTGTTCAGCTGATGTGTGGCTGGCCAACTTCACTGTCGAATCAGATGACCCTGATTGTGATCAACAGAACTCTTGAGCGCGACCAAGGGTGTCATCCAATCATGTTGCTGCTGCTCGGTCTTTGATTGCGGCAGGCTCATGGCCTCTTCTATCGGATCGATTCCTAGCTCTTAAAAGTGATTGATGATCAACTGAAAAAGGTTGAGTCAGATTTTACTTTGATGAGTCCGTTGTATTGATTGATGATCTCAGGCCGTGATGTTGCTGGTGAGTTGCTTAGCTTGCGTCTGTTGATAGGTTTTAATTTCTTACAGCAAGGAATTAAACCATGGCCATCTTGGATGGATGACGATTGCATGGCATTTGGATGACTGTCGCGACTACTGATTCCAGGGAGGCTCATCTGAAGGTGTGGTCGCTTATCGAGTCAGGACTTGAATCCAATTCCTCCTGGCGCCAGATGTTTTTCGACTTTGGCCTGCTTGCCACGGTTGGCTTTGATCAGCCGTTTGACGAGCATGACGTCAAGGTTGGCGAGCTGGCAGAACAGCTGGATCTGTCTGCGGAGGTTGTTGTCAGCGAGCTTCGTTATTTCATCCGTCAGAACTGCTTGTGGACTACTGACGAGCTTGTTGTGGGTATGGACACCGCTTTGAAGGTTCTGGTTCAACATGGAAGTCCTGAGGAAGTCGTGGACTGTTTGCTCGACTTTTCTCCCTACGCCAAACGCCCTGATGTCTTACAAGCATTGCGTTTAGCGGTAGCAAAGCGGGATGACGCTGAGGTTTTTCAACCAATCCTTTCAGAATTCGATCGATAAATGTTTTGTTGGCATTGAAGTGTGACCGCGATATTCGTCGACAGGAGAGTTGGTTGCGTCTTTGTGGCAATTGAGCTGATTTGTACGTAGCCCTCTGGTCTGTGGTGTTTGGCTATGGAACCTGATGAAGTAACAAATGAACTGGCATCAGCTTTTTGGCTTCAGTTAAAGCAAGAGAAGGAGCTCCTGCCCTGTTAGAGGTGACTTGGACTTGAGCTCAGGCGATTTGGCCAGTACCAGGCTGGATCGTCCTGCCTTGCCTTCGGTCTAAGCGCCTCGAGCCGGTCAATCGCTCTTGGCATGAATCCTCGCCACATTGCCGCTTTGATAGTGACTGGTGTAGGTGTTCCTATGGCGAAAGACCAGATCCAAATCAATATTCCTGCTTCTGACTTCTCAAGACTGAGAGCAGCTCTTTGCAGGGTGGGTTGTGGTCACACTCCCGATGCTCAAGAGGCCGCCTTGCTTCATGAGCTAATGAAAATCCTGGACAGCGGCCAGGATCAACTTCTTGGAGGCTCACTTCCATTCAACCGTTGAGATGTCTGGCCGGCTTGTTGAATCCCTTCCGCTCTCATCTCGGTTCGGCAACGCTCCTTGTACTTATTTGTACTTGGCTGGGCATCAAGGGGTACGTGCCTCTATCGATAAGGGCAAGATCTCAACAAGAGACAATGTCTGACGCTTGGCTGGAAGACCCCAAGACCCATTGGGCGATGAGGTTCCACCAGCAATCAAAAACTTTTGATGGTGATGTCAAGGTTGTTGTTGAAAACGGCAGACCGATGCCCCACAGCCAGCCAGCTTTGATCAAGTCACGCATCCACATGGCCTATGAGGATGCTGTTTCTCTCTACAGAGATCTGCAGCAGATTGGCTGGATGCATTGTCCTGCTTTTTGGTGAGTCTCCATGGCGGCCAGCTAGTCCATCCATGACGACCGATCCCATCTCCGCGGTTTTAGAAGGCGTTTTGCTTGGAGCCAATGATCTTCAAGGAAAAGACCCCTGGAAGGCCAGCAAAGAGCAAATCATCAGCGCCTGTACACGTCTCGTTGAGGATTACGGCATCAGACTCCAAGGGAGAGCACGAGCTTGTGGCGACTCTCGCTTTCATCTTGGAGGCGACGACGAATTTCGCTACTCGCACTTCCAAGACGACGCGGGCAATCCTGCTGTATTGATCGAGTTAGCAGAAGGTTGACGCTCTCCCCTCCATTGCATCAGGTCCTTCGCTAGTTGAGTCCTTTGCGCCAGCAAAGTCAGCCGTAATCGAACATCCTCTGGATTCGTCATACCAGGTTGGTCGTCAGTTCAGATGCTTCGGATTAGTAGTGAGACACCCATGACAAAGGCGAGCCATTCGAAAGCTCCCTTGACCAGTCGGCTTCCCTTTTTGAGTGATAAGTGAGCACCGAGATACCCCCCGATGAGAGATCCCACGATCAGGGCTGGTACCCAGCCCCAGCAGATTTCATCGCTGAATCCGAGCACCAGTGCGCCGGTGCCGTTCCAGGCCAGACCCACCAAGATCAATGTGTGAGCAACTGCCTTTGGATAACTCAGGCCGAACCAGCGCACCAGCCACAGCGTGACGAACAGGCCTGAGCCTGAAGAGAGTGAACCGTTCAGCACGCCGATCGCGAAGAGCACAGCAATGCCGATGCACCGTTGCTGTGTGTTGTGGGTCATCAAGCGGTCTGTTTGTCCCAGTTCGGGGCGCCGGGAGGAGTACACCCCGAGAGACAGTGTGAGCAGCCCAAGAGCTGCGGTGGCAACGCGATCAGGCAAAGCCATCACGCTGCTCGCCCCTAACCACACTCCCGGTAAACCTGCGAAGAGAATGACCCGGCTTAATCGGTGATCAAGGCTGCTGGCTCGCCAGTGTCGACCGGCGGCGCCAACTCCGAGGGCCACGCTGGCAAGTTTGTGGGTGGCCAGGGCTGAAGCAAAGGGAAGCCCCAGCAGAATCAAAGCAGGCAGCTGCACCAAGCCCGCACCGCCACCGGCAAATGCTGAAAGGGCATTGGCTATAACAGCAATTGCACTGAGTGCTAACTGCAGCAGTAGCTCACTCATCATGGAAAGAGATTCACCGAGTGATGGGTTAATACTGTTTTCTCCTCCAGGCCTACTTCATCAGGAGTTAGAACAAATGCCCTGGCGTCGTAGTGGATGTGCTGTTGAACCATCGAGATTTGTGCGCAATCGCTGCCTCAGACAGCGATTGCGCACAACACATCTTCATTGTGATGCTTCTGCGTTGTGCTCGTCGCCATCATCTTGGAGAAAGCTATTTTTTTTGACTTGATCTACCACTTGTGCAGGAGATCAGATGCTGCACCAGTTCACTGACCTACGGTGGTGCTCTAACTTGTCATTCTTTACCCGGTCTTCATGCTCATCAATTCATATTAATCGGCTGTAGAAACAAGACCAGCAGGAATCTGACAATTTGCTATTGAAGAGGTCAAGATTGTAATTATAATGCTTTGCTATTGATTCGCAGAAAAAATTTTAGTGATTGATCTTATTCTATTCTTATGCTTATTTCCTGATTGGGATCTATTGGCGCTGCGCTCCGGTCTCTAGCGGCGATCGCTTTGAACAACAGATGCTCTGACTGTTGAGCATCGACATCATCCTATTGCCCGCTCTTTGTAGGGGAAGTTGGATTTGTTAGTGGACAGCTTGTGATTCATTTGGCTAGTTGGTCAACCAATTCTTGAGGTGGCTAAACGGTTCTTGCCTTGACTCATGCCCTTCAGTGGTCTTTGGATTTCTCTGGGACGGGTTTGAGTTGCTCTTGGAATGTTGGGTGTTTGGTAAGGCCAGAAGACTTCGCCATGGGCAGCAGCGAAGTCACCCGTACTCCGGGCACTATCCGGCTTGATCAGCCAGGTCGCTCAAGTCTCGATTCGCCCCATGCCGAAGCCGGTCAGCAGCTCTGCAGTTTCACCCATGGATGCATCGCCGACCTGGGTTGTCTGCTTTTGACGAATGTGTTCAGTTGCGATTCCCGTTTTCGTCGAAGCTCACTCCTGCGGAAGCGAGAGCAAGAAAGCCAATGGCAAGTCCAATTTTCAGCTTCCCTTGGGCTCTGAGTGCCACAGCGGCAGTGTTGTTTTCGCTTCCCCAGGAGTCCATTTCCGCGCTTTTAGCGCTCCATTCATTAATTCCCGCAATGCCAAGAAACACTGCAGCAACAACAGACAGCCAACGAGTAGCGGCGCCGATCTTCATTTCGATTCAGTTGCTGCTCCATAGCTAGCCATGACCGAGCCGTAAATGGCAGATGAGCTGCCCACGCCTTCCTGTTCACCTTTAAAACAGGCGCTCTAGCTCTGCTCAAGATCTGGTGATCTTCGAGGTTGAAACCTTGCATCACTGCAGGCGAGGGCTAGACACCCGAATCAACTAGATTCTCCTCCCTTGCAGCTAACGCAATGATTCCTGAGCCATACGACCTTTTTGATATCGACAAGGGCGCCGACAAATTGTTCCTTATTGGCACTTCGTGGATCGTTCTTTTCTTGTTTCTCTTATGAGAATAATTTTAATTCCTGTTGAGCTAAAGCTATCTAGAGCCAAATAGGCCCCACTTTCAGAATCGGGGCCTTTGATTGTTTGCGGTCACCTCAGACGCTCCAAGGTCATCGAGGTAGTGAAACGATCCAAAAGCCAGGCTGAAAGTGATGCCTGCCGAGGTGGTGAAGGGGTGTATGACGAGCTGGGGCCTTCTGTCGACGTCATAAAAAAGCCACCGTTGTAGCGGCGGCCTGTTGACAAAGGCTGGACAATCCCCATCACCCGGCCAGTGCGTCAAGAGTAGTCAGGCTTTCAGTTAAAAATGTATTTAGGTGTACAAAGTCATATTTGGCATGCAGTGGACACCATATGCAGTGTTGACGTTCCGGGTTAGCGGTAGCAAGATGGACTTCCCCATCACCTGGACCCGACCAAGGCGCTATGCCTGGTGTGGGTCTTTTTTATTGGCCTGAGAGCCCAGAGCTAGGCAGGCGATTTTCTTACCGATGGAGTTTGGACCTTGGCGCAAGGCGTTTTGCTGAGGTCACTTCAGATCGACTCGGCTTCAATTCAGCTACTAGCCGTTGTCACGGCCGAACCGCTTCTGAGGTCTCAACCTTTGTGTGTTCAATGCAAAGTGCAATCTTTTCCTCCGCGGTCTGGGTCTCGTGCATGCCAGTTCCTGAATGAGCCACGATTGCTTGCAGCAGCTTCAACAGCTACAGCTCCTTTTGTTTGTCTTGGGCTATGGCGACTCGAACACACTGAGATCGACTGAAGTGAGTTCAGACCGTCTGACGATGGAGCCTCTGCTCCGAAGCCAAGCAACCATGGTCACATGGTTGCTTTATTGGGGTAAGCGTGCATCACACGATAGAAAAATTGCTGCCCTTGAGTATTGGCTTTACGGGTTTCAGGGCGAGATGATTACCTTGCAGCTTGTGGGAGTATTGGAGCGCTTATAGGTGTATAAGAAGACTGAAATCATAGATATAGCCTCATTGCTTGGCTTGAAAACAGAGAAAATTTATTGTCACTATCTTATGCTTCAAATAGTTGTCTTCAGTACGAAAAGTGTTTCATGGCGTGCCAAGGAAGAGCTTGCTAGGGTTGATCAATTACTGCTTAAAAATCTTGGGCAAACAAATCTCTCCCAACCCTATTCCAAAAGGTGTCACTAATACGCCTGGTGATGGCGACTTTAACAAGGAAAAGTTCTATAACTATGGCTCAATCTTGATCAATAAGGATTTCAGTAACAATGCATCTGGTGATTTAAATAATCTCGGCACTTTGACCAATGGGCTAGGCGGAAAATTTGGGAATGACGTTGATGGATCAATCGCTAATTATGGTCACATAGAGAATGACAGTTTTTTTGAAAATGCTGGCTTTCTTGCTAATTTTGGAGGGATTCGTAATCAAGCATCATTGCTAAATCCTGGAACATTAATAAGCACAGGATTTATTATTAATTCGGTCCATGGCTACTTCAGTAATGATGTAAAAATTGATAATTTTGGAGCCCTTGAAAATGAAATGGGTGGAGTCATTGCTAACGAACTTGATGGTAAGATTGAAAATCACAAAACTATATTCAATCGCAAAGATGCCCGTTTGGTTAACATGGGAGTCTTGATCAATCAATCCGATGGACATATACAAAACGATGGTATGATTGATACCTCGGGGAATGAGCAAGGCGCAAATGGATTTGTCAACAATGGAACCATCACAGGAACCGGTGTAATCAATGGCAGCTGGATTGATCATGGCCATATTAAGCCTGGCAATTCCGCAGGAGGAAATAGAATTAACGGGAGCCTTTTGAAAGATGGAGGTTCAATACAGTTTGAATTGGGTGGAGATTCTGACGCCAATCGAAATCGTCTGGGTAGCGAACATGACTTTGTTGATATTACAGGAGACCTGATTATTCACGGTGGGAAGCTTGATGTTTCCTTGATTGAAAATTTTAAGGTTCAGCAGAATCAAGAATTCATCATCACAAAGCTGGATGGCAAGCTGACTGGCCATTATGACGGGCTTGAGGAGGGAGCCTCAGTCGGGCAGTTTGAAAGTATTCATGGATTTAAAATTGATTTACATATTTCCTATGCTGCTGGTGACGGAAATGACATCAGTCTCTACACACAGCCTTTCACGAATCCAGAAATGATCTTCGGATACCGCTGATTACCAACCGATATTGATGCCTGTGATCAACTAGCAACTCTGGCCAAGACTTGTTCAGAGGTGGCCTGATTCACCAATCCTTGTCTGCCTTTCGCCGGTTAGATAGTCGTGGCGGACGATCACAGTCATCCTTGGCGCCACATTCGAAAAGATCGGTGTCTTTGATTCCGGCGAGATGTGGACTCCGTACTCGGCCGACAAAGCGATGAAACCAGTGCGAATGTGCTAACGCTGATCTGGAATTGTTCCTCTTCCCCGCTGGGGGATCTCACTTGACCGCAGTGTCCAGCTCCAGTTTCAGCAACAGTTTGAAGCCGTCAGCATTATTCGCCGTAAGCGTCATTGCATCAAATGCCGCACAATCCCCTTGCTTGATTTAAATCAAACCTTGGACCCCTGCAGGCTTGTTGTCTATCTATTTGAACGAACCCAACAAGCTCTGAAGAATTAAATACTACTAAGAGATCTTCTTTGGCAGCATTCCCATCCTAAACTTAGCTTGCCAGGGTCAAAGTCAATGTCTTTAGGTTCAACTCCTTCGCTCGGGTTTCTATACAGTATGGGAACTAGTGAAGATCTTAAATGTGTTAAAGGAGTCTCATATTTTAAGTTGACCAACGAGCAAGAAAAGGAGGTTGATACCTGTTATGCCGCGATGGTCAATACCGAAAGCTTTGTAATTCCATACAAAATACATGTTGACAGGTATGTAATCGCGGAGGTCAATCCTCAGAAGAATGACGCAGGAGATACTTACTGGGAACTAGACAAAGAGTGGACAAAAGAACTTCAGGCCATTGACCTACTCCCAGCCTCACTCCCTGAATATCAGATTGGGATGGACTCATATTTGCCAGCGATTGGATTAGGCCTTCTATTTGTTGGTTGGTTTGCTTGGGTCATTATTTCGGCTGTTAGCAATGCACAGAAATCAGATGAAGAAACATCAGACCATGAGCATTCGGACAACAAACCGTCCGACGATTCATAAGGATGGCTAGGAAAAGCGGGTTGCAGGTCGATCAAAATCGACCATTCAAAGGCCCCTGCTTTCCCCTCACGGGTGATTTCTGCAGCCTGTTAGGGAGGCCGGTACCCTCCAGACGTTGCCTATTGGATCATGAGCCTGTCGGTTGGGACCGCACTACGTGACGGTTGGACAACGTTCCGTCGCACGCCCTGGACGTTTGTCTTTTTTGTCCTTTTCGCGTTCGTACTGTCCACAGTGGTGGATCTTGTCCCAGGTTTCGCTGGAGTCATCGTCAGCACTCTTGTGGAACTCTGGGCCACCGTGGGATTAATACGCGGCGCTTGGCTTGGACTCAACGGGCAACGGCCCAGCTTCGGCGATCTGATAAAGATCAATGGCCCAGACATCTGGCGCCTGTTCAGCCGGCAATTCCTGCTGACGCTGTTGTTGGGTGTGATCAGCACAACGGCGGCATTCGTTGCGGTGAAAGCGGCTGATGCCGGTGAGATCGCTCAGTCGATCTTCTGGCGAGTGCAAGGCATTGAACCCTCCAACTTCGAGGAGATCAATCGCCTGTTCACTGAGATCCAAAGCCTAAGCATCGCCATTTTAAGTAGTCCCGTTTCGGTTTTGGTCCTGCTGATCGCAGCCGTGATCGCCATTTACATCCAGGTGAACCAGTTGTTCCTGGGGTTCGTCGCAGTGGTTAGGAGTCTTGGACCGATCGCCACTCTGCGCGAAGGCTTCCGCGTCGTGCAACGACAGTGGTGGACCGTGCTTGCACTGCTGGCAATGCAGCTGTTGATCATCCTGGTGGGATTGATCGTCTTCGGTTTTGGATTGTTGGCCGCCATCCCTGTGGTGATGTGCAGCACCGCATCGGCCTATCGACAGCTGTTTGGTGATGATGATTCCACTCGATTCCTCACTAGTCGCTGAGTCTTGGTGCCAACCGCAACTTGGCACTGCGACTACTGGGCTTGACATCCCCCTCTTGTTCAGCAGCTACCACTGGCTTGTGGGCGAACAGGGAAGCCTGTGTCGCTGAGGCTTCAGGGAATTAAAAAGCCTCACTCGTGAGAGCGGGGCTTTGCGTTGAAACGGCTACAGATTCATTCAAAAAGGCAAGTTGCGATCAGTACAACCTTTGCCGTCTGGGCCTGGTGCAACTCTGGTAGGGCCTCCTTCTTTGCCATCCGGCTCCCCAAGCGTTGAGCCAGTTTTGAAAACCTCCCATACAGAAGGCTTTAAGTAGATGTCATCACCTTTGTCTGGGGCGTTAGCAACACCTGGAAGTAGGGCGGCCAAGAGCAAAAGGACGCCACCACCGTTTGCCGCCTTGAGATCTTGAATCGACAGTTCCTGGTCGGTGTTTTCAGAGACAAAAGAAGTAGTCATGGTTCTTGGTTGGTGTGAGTTGTTATGGAGGTCATCCCTCCGGTGAACACACCATCTCTGGATTCAGCGTCTGACTCGATGATCTGCCTCATGCAGGGATGTGAGGTTGGTCACACCCCCCTCAGATCGCAGGAAGGATATGGCTCAACGCCGATCTGGTGACAATCATCCTTTCTGACTGACGCTGTTAATACCCTGATGGGCAGCTCGACAAGCAAGCCTCCTACACGGAGGACGGGCCCGAAATCACACCGGGCAACCACAGATGCGACGTTTTACCAAAGGTGGTCTTGCTGTTTGCTGTCTACTGAGCATTGGCCTGAACAGCACCCCAGGGTTTGCTCAGATGCGTGGACCTCGGATCAGCAGCGTGCGTGATGTGACCTGCGTTGCCAACTGGGAAAGACGTTTTGAGGTGATCAGCCCTGGACTGTGGGAAATGAGGATGGGCAGCAACGACAGGGACCCATTCATCTTTCGCGAGACAAGTCGATCCGTAGGATCCATCTGGCTCCAATCTGTGCATAACAGTCGCCTGAAAGCCATTCTCAACCTGCAAAGGCAACGCATCAAGTACATCATTCCTGGCCAGGAATATGACCCCCTCTACTTCAATATTCAGACCTACAACACCAATGGCGAAGGTTGCTGAAACAACCTCGGGTCTTGATTTAAAAACTTTTTAAGGACGTTGATGTGGACTCTGTGGTGATCCTCTTGGTCAATGCAGTTTTGCACTCGTGTAATTCCGTACTGCTGATCCTGCCAGAGGTGCTTAGAAGCTTGGGGCTCGACCTTCATTGGGGACCTGGAAGCCTGACTCCTTGTCTTCCTCTAGCTTTTCCAGCGAAATGACTTTCTCATTTTTTCCCTCTTCAGAGACACCCTCGATTGTCGGCCTCTTCTTGAAATCGAGAGGTTCATGGCGTGGAAGCGATGGCATGGGCGTTAACAAGAACGGAGGCCTTTGATCCAAGGTATTCACATGGGCTGCTTATTGCTGAGGCTCGTTGGTTCCGGGCTGCAGAAAGTGATGTCATCCTTGGTTTGGTGTCTTCAGATCGGCTCGGCACTGGATCTGGGATGGGCTCATTACTGAGGACACAACGCCCTTAGCCTTGCCCCTCTCGTTAGGGGTAATTTTTTGGATTGCACTCTCTTGGGTTGGTATTGATTGGCTTTTACCCATGATCTGGAGAAAAAAGCCCCGCGTTGGGCGGGGCGTGATTGGTGTGAAGTTGTTTTGTTGTTTTATGGATCAAAATTGCCCATGAGCTTCGATGGAAGCAATGAAACCAACTCAAGGATCAATCTAATACCCTGGTTTTAAATAATTTCACTACTGAAGAAGCTCATTATCACATCTGAAAAATTTCCATCACGACCAGGTCCCGCTTGATCATCCAATCCAAACTGATTGGATCCCAAGACCTTGAAGTGATCTTGTCTGTCGCTATTGGCTTGACTCCATGCGAACCAAGTATTGTTTGCTGTGATGGCATATGGCGCTAAATAGAAACCGTTAACTAAGCCATCTAAGGAATAATTTACTGAACGCGATGAATTGTTCTCTAGAGTAAGAGTATTAAGACCATCGGACAAATTACTTGGGCTTAAAGCAACTGATTGATAATCAGCGTCTCCTGGTTTTACTGCGTTACCAAGCGCATCTAGAACTGTCCCACTTGTATCAAGTACACGATAAAAACCGATAACAGGGTCATTTGAAGAATCTCTCTCAAGTTTAAGTGATCCAGTAAGACTCTGTGCATCAGTTAGTGCTGTTAGATTAATAACCGGAGCCACTTCTTGGCCAATACCAGTTAATGAGTCAGGACCGATCCAATTCTGAGCAAGAATCATAGAGTTGTATAAATTTGCTTGATAATTCTGATTTACGCTTGAATTTAATTGGGAATTTATTACTGCACCTGCTCTTAGTATTGCAACAGTATCTCGTGCATTAATAGACTCATTTTGCGCACGAATCAATGCAGCCATGCCCGCAATCACTGGTGATGCCATGGAGGTCCCAGCCATATAACCGTAGCTGGCATCGGGCAAGGTGCTAAAAATTTCTGCTTCTCTGCGTCCTTCGTATATGCGAGTATCTTCTTCGCTCTGTATTTGTATGCTTTGGTTGTCACCGCCTGGAGCACTAATAGAGATAGACTTTCCAAAGTTGCTATATTCAGCCCTGTCATTCTGACCATTAGACGAGCCGACAGATGCAATATTTCCGAATATTCTGCTAAATAGAGCAGGGCTACCTGAGTATTTATCAAGATTGCCAACGCCCTCCCACATGTTTCTGTCATGTAACTGATTTCCTGCGTTGCCAGCGGCAATTGCAATGAATACATCTTTGTCGTAGGCATATTTAAGGACTTCAGCGAATTTCTCGTTGTTTGAATTATTCAAGTATTCTTCAGGGGTTATTTTAAAATGTCCCCCTAGGGACATGTTTATAACCTTAGCTCCATTGTTAACGGCATATTTAATTGCATCAATTTGTGCTTGTAATGAGGCTCTATCTGCATTACCAAAAACATCAAGTGTCATCAATTGTGTGTTCCAAGCCACGCCAGATACGCCAATGCCATTATTACCTTTAGCTCCTGTAATTCCCGCCACGTGTGTTCCGTGCCTATCAGGCATCACATTGGCTGTACCATCTGCAAAATTCCATCCATGAAGATCGTCTTTATATCCATTATTGTCGTCATCAAGATTGTTGCCTGCTATTTCTTTCGGATTTGTCCACAAATTATTAATTAGATCAGGATGATTAATGTCTATGCCACCATCTATAATTGCAATAGGTATTTCTGCGTCAAATCCTAGTTTCCATGCTTCGGGAGCTCCGATATCAACATTTGGTGCTGTAAACCATTCGTCTAATTGGGGAAGCCCCGTATTGAATAAGTGCCATTGGCGTACGAGTTCTGGATCGTTGCTCAATCTTGTGGTCTTGTCAAATGTTTGAGCATCTAATGACAATTTAAATGGCTTATTCTTTTCTTCTGTGGTCAAATTTATATTATCCTTAATTCCAATCCAGTATTCACCTGGTTCCAATTGTGCAAATATTTTTTCCGACTCATTCCCGGGGTTTGTTGAGCTGTTATAAACCTTGTAAGGTAAAATTGCTGTTAATATAGGTGTTGGATAAGGCTCGTTTGTGGCCGGATTAATTTTTCCAATATACAGATCAAGGTCTGTCGGTAAATCAGACAAAGTTGCAAATAAATTTGTTTTTTCATCAACTATCGAGAATCGTCTTAATATTAAGCCAGACTCCGGTAGCTCGCGAAAAGTCATAGTGTCGCTATATAAATCACCGCGTTTGATCTCGATTAAACTAGTCATTTAGAGAGTTTTATCTAATACCTAAATGTGCCCCTATAAGGTTAAGAACTGATTATGGTGTCTCTACTCTTCCTGTTTTTTGAAGAAAGTGCTGTTTTGAATTGAGTGCCTACAGTCGGCATTGATGCCTAAAATAATCTATGTAGAGCAGGTTATTTTTGAGGCGATCAAATTTATGCCAAAAAAATACTCTTGATCTTGTCAGGGAAATTGGTCTATGCCAGTGCCTTTTAGAGTTTAGTTTGTTTTGGCAACGCCCATTGTGCAATAAAATTGAGTTTTTGAGTATTGATCAGTGGTGATATTTTTCCTCAGCAAGTAATTACACCAATTGCTTTGAAAACTGCAGAGTAATAGAGCTGATCGCCGCGGCTCGATGCGTTGTCATTCTTCAGCAGATGGATAATGATGATGAATTTGATGATGTGGCTCTTGATGCAGTGGCATTAGCTGTCATTTTGGGTGGTTGTAAACGCAGTTTTAGCTGAACCATTGAGAGCAGCGGGGTGGTCAGCTCACGCGGAAGCTCTTGACGTCGAGGCTCCAGGGCAATAAAAACCCTGCACTTGGCGGGGCGTGATTGGTATGAGGTGTTTTGTCAGGAGATCGATTGTGACTACTCAACCCCCCTGCTTCTCTCTTTCGGGTTTTGTATGGCTCTCAGCCATAAGGTTTCTAGTTGAGTGTTTCTGTCGTGTTTTCATACGAGAGTTAGGCTAATGAAAATCCCTCGCTAGATTAATAACGAGAGGTTTTACTTGTGAGCTGAGTATGGTTCAGCCTTTGACCTCGTTGTAGCCTTTTTTGGCAAACCATTTCACAAATTCCTTACCAAATGTTTTGACAAGTTCAAATGCGAAACCGCTACCAGAGATTTCTTGGAGTTCTTCAATAGTTAACTCCTGGTCCAGATAATCATTGTTTTGATTTTGAGAATAGTTGGTCATCATGATTTTGAATAAAGTGTTTTGGATTGATTGAGATGGTGGATAGACATTTCGGTCTCTAATCTTTCTCCCCACTAGCATGTTTGTAAACTGTTTCTCCGACGCCCCAGCCAATTAGCCCTCCGACAACTCCAATGGCTGCCTTTGCGGCTCCTACTTTTGCGGCGACAATAAATGGTGCTAAGAGGATAAGTGGCCCGAGGCCAGCATTGATTTCAGACATTTGCTCTAAGGAAAGTTCCTC
>MDTG01364306.1_pt1 | contig 14306 bp, 12 predicted proteins | sample 811421 | NCBI WGS metagenome assembly MDTG01 (sample SAMN05326645, study PRJNA326480) | marine metagenome | isolation source: seawater | place: Pacific Ocean: South East | collected 2011
AAGTAAATCAAGCAATTGTTTTACAATTTGGTGATCCAAAAAGAATAATTTTAAAACCTGGATTAAATTTTAAAATTCCATTTATTCAAAACGTCGTTTTCTTGGATAAAAGAATTTTGAATTTAGATACTCCTCCTGAAGAAGTTATTGCATCAGATCAAAAAAGACTTATCGTAGATGCATTCGCAAGATTTCAAATAATTGATCCATTAAAATTTTATATTTCAGTCGGAAATGAACGTGTTGCAAGATCAAGATTAGCAACAATTATAAACTCGAGGATAAGAAATGTTTTGGGTCAACAGGAATTGCAAACTCTTTTATCAGAGGACAGAACTAAGCAAATGGCTTTAATTCAAGAAGGAGTTAATAACGAAGCAGAAAATTTTGGGATTAAGATTGTAGATGTTAGAATAAAACGAGCAGACCTTCCTCAAGCAAACAGTGATGCAATTTTTAGAAGAATGCAGACTGAAAGAGAGAGAGAAGCTAAAGAGTTTAGAGCAAAAGGTGCAGAGATGGCAGTTACAATTACTTCAACAGCAGATAAAGAAGTAACTGTAATTTTAGCAGACGCTCAAAAGAAATCTGAGATAATGAAAGGTGAAGGTGATGGCCAAAGAAACAAAATTTTTGCCAATGCTTTTGGACAAGATCCAGAATTTTTTGCATTCTACAGAGCTATGCAAGCCTATGAAAAAGCACTTATTGGTGGAGAAACTTCATTAATTCTTTCACCTGATAGTGAATTCTTTAAATTCTTTGGTAACATAAAACCAAAAACTGAATAAAACTTTATGAAGGAATTGATCATAGCTTTTGGTCTTTTCTTATTTATTGAGGGTATTTTATATGCCTTATTTCCATCAAAAATGAGAAATATGCTAAAAAAGCTTGAGCTTGTTAAAGATAGTCAACTAAGAACAGGTGGGTTATTTTTCACAATATTGGGTTTTGCAATAATTTATTACACAAAAAGTTGACATGAAAATTTTTAAAATAACAATTAAAGCAGTTATAGTTTTATTTACTTTCACATTAAGCTCTTTTGCCCAAAACGCACCTGTGTCATTTGCAGATTTAGCAGAAAAACTTATGCCTTCAGTGGTAAATATTTCAACGACTCAAACTATTACTACAAGAAACAACCCTTTTCCTAATTTTCAATTTCCTCCAGGATCACCTTTTGAAGATATGTTTAAAGAATTTGGAACACCACAAGAGAGACAATCCTCTGCTCTTGGCTCAGGTTTCATAATTGATAAAAAAGGTATCGTTGTAACAAATAACCACGTTATTCAAGGAGCTGACGATATAATAGTTCGTGTAGATGGAGATAAAGAATACAAAGCAAAAGTTATAGGAGCTGACCCTTTGTCTGATATTGCAGTTTTACAACTTGAGACAAAAAAAAATTTTTTACCCGTTAATTTTGGTGACTCAGATAAAGCAAGAATAGGCGATAGAGTTATTGCAATCGGGAATCCTTTTGGTTTAGGTGGCACAGTAACATCTGGAATAATTTCTGCGAGGAATCGATCAATAGGTCTTTCAAGGTATGAAGATTATATTCAAACTGATGCATCTATTAATTCAGGGAATTCTGGAGGACCTTTGTTTGACATGAACGGAGATGTAATCGGAATTAATACAGCAATCTTAGGAAGAAACGGATCGATTGGAATTGGATTTTCAATACCTTCAAATAGTGCAAAACTTGTTATTAATCAGTTAATAGAATTTGGTGAAACTAAAAGAGGATGGCTTGGTGTAAGAATTCAAGATGTAACAAAAGAGATCGCAGATGTTGAAAAACTTAATGAACCTAGAGGAGCACTTGTTGCGAGTGTTGCTCAAAACAGCCCTTCTGACAAAGCAGGAGTAAAAGCAGGGGATATTATTTTAGAATTTGATGGTGAAAAAATTGAAGAAATGAAACAATTACCTATAATTGTTGCAAAGACAAAAGTTGGAAAGAAAGTAAAGGTAAAAATTTGGAGAAATAAAAAAGAGATTACAAAAACAATTACTCTTGGAAGGTTAGAAACATCAGAGGATTTTAAAGTTTCAGAAAAAGAAAAACTCCCAAATGAATTAGATATAGATACTTTAAAAATAAAAGTAAGAAAAATTACCAGTGAAGATATTAAGACTAGAAGCTTACCTAATCAAACATCAGGCTTAGTGATTACACAAATAGAAAATGATAGTCCTTTAAAAAATTCTGTAGAAATTAATAGCATTATACTTGAAGCTCAAAAGAAAAAAATAAAAAGTGGAGAAGATTTACAAGAGGTAGTTAAACAAATTTTAAAAAGTAACCAAAAAACTATCCTTTTAGTTATTTTAAATAGTCAAAATCAAAGAAGATATATAGGTGTTAAATTAGATTAATTTATGGATTTGAAATCCAAAATTATTTTAATTTATGGACCTACAGCATCCGGAAAATCTGAATTTGCTATTAAGTTAGCAAAAAAACTAAATGGTGAAATTATAAATGCTGATAGCATGCAAGTTTACAAAGAATTGAAACTACTTTCAGCGAGACCATTAAAAAAAGATCAAAAAAAAATTAAGCATCATTTGTATGGTTTTAAAAGTGTCAAAAATTCTTTTTCAACTGGAATATGGCTTAACTTAGTAGATAAAAAAATTCTTGATTTAAAAAAAAGAAAAAAAGTTCCAATTCTTGTTGGTGGAACTGGCTTATATTTTAAAGCTTTAACAAATGGTTTAGTTAGAATACCCAATATCCCCATAAAATTTAGACAAAAAATAAGATTATTGCACAAACAAATTGGTCCAAAAAAATTTTTTTTAAAATTAATAAAAATGGATCCAATAGTAAAAAAATTCATTATTATGACCGACACACAAAGAGCGATAAGAGCATACGAAGTAAAGTATCATACAAAAAAATCTATCTATGAATGGTTTAGAAACACAAGGTCAAATTATAAAAAGGAGGATCTTTTCAAAATTTATATTGATTTTCCAAGAAATGAACTTCTTAAAAGAATAAATAATAGATGTATTGAAATGATTAAAAAAGGTGCAGTTTCAGAGGTAAAGAGATTTATTAATCTTAAAGTACCTAAAAACAAAAGTGCTAATAAAGCTATCGGCATTAGTGAGATAAGAGAATATCTGAATAAAAAAATTGAAATTAAGGATGTCATTGAAAAAATATCAATAAAGACTAGACAATATGCGAAAAGACAGACCACTTGGGGAAGAGGGAATATGATAAATTGGAATAAAATGAGTCCGGACGCCCTAAACAAATTTTTAAAAAAAATTTAGATATCCCTTACTTATCCTTGACCAATAAGCACAACTTCAGCTAGATTGCATAAATGTCTAAATTATATTCAGGAGCAGAAATAGTATTTAAAACCTTAGAGGATCAGAATGTTGAATATATATTCGGTTACCCTGGAGGTGCTGTCTTACCAATTTATGATGAGTTAAAAAACCATTCATCTATAAAACATATTTTAGTAAGACATGAGCAAGGAGCAGGACATGCTGCCGAAGGTTATGCGAGATCATCAGGTAAGCCTGGCGTTGTGCTAGTTACTTCAGGACCTGGCGCAACAAATGTTGTTACTGCTTTAACGGATGCTTATATGGATTCAGTACCATTGGTTTGTATTTCAGGACAAGTGCCAACTCATTTGATTGGTACTGATGCTTTTCAAGAATGTGACACAACTGGAATAACAAGGCCGTGTACAAAGCATAATTGGTTAGTAAAAGACATAAAAGATTTATCAAAAATTTTACATAAAGCTTTTCACGTGGCCACAACAGGAAGGCCTGGACCTGTATTAGTTGACATTCCAAAAGACATTCAATTTGCAAAAACTAATTACTCAAAGCCAAAAAAACAAAAAAATTTGAATGGTGGCTCAAATGTAAAATTTGCACAAAAAGAAATAGATGAATTAATAAAATTAATCTCAAATTCTAAGAAACCAGTAATTTACACAGGAGGCGGAGTAATAAATTCAGGTCCTGAGGCAAGCAAATCCTTAAGAGAATTTGTAAGATTGATTGGTTTTCCAATTACATCTACTTTGCAAGGTCTTGGAGCTTTCCCAGGTGATGATAATCAATTTATTGGAATGCTAGGTATGCATGGAACATATGAAGCAAATAATGCAATGCATGATTGTGATTTATTAATCAATATTGGAGCAAGATTTGACGATAGAATAACAGGAAAGATTGACGAATTTTCTCCTAAATCAAAAAAAGTTCATATTGATATTGATCCATCATCAATAAATAAAATTATAAAAGTTGATTTAGCGATTGTTGGTGATGTTAATGAAGTTTTAAAATCAACAATTAAAAGAATTAATAAAAATCAAAATGGTTTTGGTAAATCTAATAAAGAAAAAATTTCTAAATGGTGGGAACAAATTCAGAAATGGAGGACTAAAAATTCTCTTGGTTTTATTAATAGTGAAAAAACAATTAAGCCTCAACATGCTGTTCAAAGACTTTATGAGATTACAAAAAATCAGGATACTTTTATAACAACCGAAGTAGGTCAACACCAAATGTGGGCTGCTCAACATTACAAATTTAATAAACCTAATAGATGGATGACTTCAGGAGGTCTTGGTACGATGGGTTATGGATTACCAGCAGCAGTAGGTGTTCAAGTTGCACATCCAGATAAACTTGTTATCGATATTGCTGGAGAAGCGTCTGTTTTAATGACTATGCAAGAAATGTCTACTGCGGTTCAATACAACTTGCCTATAAAGATTTTTATTTTAAATAACCAATATATGGGAATGGTTAGACAATGGCAGGAACTTCTACATGAAAAAAATTATTCGGAAAGTTATTCAGAGGCTCTCCCAGATTTTGTAAAATTAGCAGAAGCATATGGATGCAAGGGAATTATGGCAGAAAATCCAGAGGAATTAGATAATAAAATTAAAGAAATGGTAGATCATGATGGCCCAGTTTTATTTGATTGTCGAGTTGACCCTAATGAAAACTGTTTTCCAATGATACCGTCAGGAAAACCACACAATCAAATGATTTTAGGACCTAATGATAAAGAGGAAAATAAAATTACTGGAAAAGGAAAAGCACTAGTTTAATGACAAAACCAAAATCAGCATACAGCATTCCGACAAAAAAAGGAAAGTTAGACACACATATATTTGTAGTTTGGGTTGATAATGAGGCTGGTGTATTAGCAAGAGTAGTGGGGTTATTTTCTGGGAGAGGTTATAATATAGAATCTCTTGCCGTAGCAGAAGTTGATGCAGCAAAAAATATTTCTAGAATAACTATTGTTACAACTGGTACACCTCGTGTAATTGATCAAATCAAGCTTCAATTAAAAAAATTAGTTCCTGTGCATAAGGTAGCAGATTTTAAAAAAGAGGATAAAAAAGTAATTTTTAAAGAGATGGCCCTATTAAAAATTGTAGGAAAGAAAAAAAAGATAGAAAAAAGCATTAAAGCTTGTAAAAGTTTCAATCCAGTAATTTTGGATAAAACAAATACATCGATTGTTATACAAATTACTGCACTAAGAAGAGATATAGATAAAATGAGTAAAAAATTAAAACCTTTTGGACTTACAAGCACTTCAAGGACCGGAGCTATTGCTATGACAAGAGGCGCTGAAGTATTTAAATAAATAAGGAGATAAATATGAAAATGTTTTATGAAAAAGACACCAACGTAAATCTTATTAAAGATAAAAAGATAGCTATATTTGGCTATGGAAGCCAAGGACATGCTCATGCACTGAATTTAAAAGATAGTGGGGTAAAAGAAGTAGTTGTTGCATTAAGAGAAGGTTCTTCAAGTATTCAAAAAGCAGAGTCAAAAGGTTTAAAAGTTATGAATTTATCAGATGCTGCCGAATGGGCTGACGTTGTTATGATTTTAACACCCGATGAGTTACAAGCCACAATATATAAAAATCATATAGAGCAGAGAGTTAAAGAGGGCTCATCAATTGCTTTTGCACATGGTTTGAATATTCATTATGATTTGATAAAAGCTAGAAAAGATTTAGATGTGTTTATGGTTGCTCCTAAAGGACCAGGACATCTTGTTAGAAGTGAATTTGAAAAAGGTGGTGGTGTACCGTGTTTATTTGCTGTTCATCAAGATGGCTCTGGTAAAGCAAGGGATTTAGCTATGTCTTATGCGTCTGCTGTTGGAGGAGGTAGATCGGGTATTATAGAAACTACATTTAAAGATGAAGTTGAAACAGATCTCTTTGGAGAACAAACTGTTCTTTGTGGTGGGTTAGTAGAGTTGATCAAGAATGGATATGAGACTTTAGTGGAAGCGGGATATGAACCAGAAATGGCATATTTTGAAACAGTTCATGAAGTAAAATTGATCGTAGATTTGATTTATGAGGGAGGAATAGCAAATATGAATTATTCTATTTCAAATACTGCAGAATATGGTGAATATCAATCTGGCCCAAGAGTTATTAATAAAGATGAAACAAAAAAAAGAATGAAAGAAGTTCTAACAGATATTCAGTCAGGAAAATTTACAAAAGAATGGATGAATGAGTGTAAAAACGGACAAAAAAACTTTCTTGCAACAAGAGCGAAATTAGCTGAGCACCCAGTAGAGAAAGTTGGAGCTAGTTTAAGAGCTATGATGCCATGGATAGGCAAAAAAAAATTAGTTGATAGCGATAAGAAGTAATTTATCTTCTCAAATTGGGCCAAAATAGTTAATTTATTTTGCAATCTACACTAGAGACTGTATATTTAAAAAAATAATTTTTTATGCCAGATAAAGATAAAGTTTATATATTTGATACTACAATGAGAGACGGTGAACAATCACCTGGTGCCTCAATGAGTGTTGAGGAAAAAATACAAATTTCTAGAGTTTTTGATGAAATGGGAATTGATATTATCGAAGCTGGATTTCCTATATCTTCACCTGGAGATTTTGAAGCTGTAAGCGCAATTAGTAAAAGTGTTAAGAATTCAATTCCATGTGGCTTAGCTAGAGCTACTAAAAAAGATATTGATGCTTGCCACGAGTCATTAAAATTTGCTAAGCGATTTAGAATTCATACATTTATTTCAACTAGTCCTGTTCATATGAAACACAAGCTTAATATGACAGATGATCAAGTTTTAGATGCAATTAAAGAAAGTGTGACGTATGCAAGAAAGTTTACAGACGATGTGGAGTGGTCTTGTGAAGATGGTACTAGAACTAATTTAGACTTTATGTATAAGACTATTGAACTTGCAATTAATTGTGGAGCTAAGACAATTAATATTCCTGATACAGTTGGTTATTCTATACCAGAAGAGTTTGCTAAAACAATAAAATCAATTAAAGACAACGTCCCAAATATCGATAAAGCTATAATTTCTGCTCATTGCCATAATGATCTTGGTTTAGCGGTAGCCAATGCTTTATCTGGACTATCCGCAGGTGTAAGACAAATTGAATGCACAATAAATGGTATTGGAGAACGAGCAGGCAATGCTGCTCTTGAAGAAATTGTCATGGCGATTAAAACTAGAGAAGACTTATTGCCATACGAAACAGGCATTAAAACTGAATTAATAAGTAAAGCATCAAAAATTGTATCTAACGCAACGGGGTTTCCTGTACAATTTAATAAAGCAATTGTTGGGAAAAATGCTTTCGCACATGAGTCTGGAATTCACCAGGATGGTATGCTTAAAAACAGAGAGACTTATGAAATAATGACCCCGGAAAGTGTAGGTGTCAAAAAGACTTCTTTAGTAATGGGTAAACACTCAGGAAGACATGCTTTTAAAGATAAACTGAGTGACCTTGGCTACGCTGATGTGACTGATGACGTTGTTCAAGCAGCGTTTGGAAAATTTAAAGTTTTGGCTGATAAAAAAAAACATATTTATGATGAAGATATTGTGGCTTTAGTCGATGACAGTCTAATTATAGATAATAAAATTAATGCAATAAATTTAAAATCTCTTAAAGTTTTTGCGGGAACAGGAGAACCTCAGAGAGCCGAAATGACTTTAGATGTTTTTGGAGATATTAAGAAAACATCTCAAACAGGTGACGGTCCGGTTGATGCAATTTTCAAATGCATAAAAGAACTTTATCCCCATGACGTCAAATTATCACTTTATCAAGTTCATGCAGTAACTGAGGGTACAGACGCCCAAGCAACTGTAAGTGTGAAAATAGAAGAAAATGATAGAACCACAGTAGGACAATCTGCAGATACTGATACATTAGTTGCTTCAGCAAATGCATATCTTAATGCATTAAACAAAATGTTAATTAAAAGAGAAAAAAAATCTCTTTATAAAAACATAGAACCAAAAAAAGTTAAGGGAGGAATATAATGGGATTGTTTGATAAAGTTAAAAAAATTTGGAGCCAAGATATGGCTATTGATTTAGGAACAGCTAACACCTTAGTAGTTGTAAAAGGTCAAGGTGTAGTTCTTAATGAGCCGTCAGTTGTTGCAATAGTGGAACAAACGGGAAAAAAACAAGTTTTAGCGGTTGGTGATGAGGCCAAAACTATGCTTGGTAGAACACCAGGAAATATACAAGCAATTAGACCATTAAGAGATGGTGTAATAGCTGATTTTATTGTTACAGAGGAAATGATTAAACATTTCATAAAAAAAGTTCACAAAGGAAGAAGTTTCGCAAATCCAAGAATTCTAATATGTGTTCCTACGGGCTCTACGCCTGTGGAAAGAAAAGCAATTCAAGATAGTGCACTTGCTGCAGGAGCAAGGAGAGTTCAGTTAATTGAGGAACCGATTGCAGCTGCAATTGGTGCTGGGCTACCTATTTCAGAAGCAACTGGATCAATGGTAGTTGACATAGGCGGTGGAACGAGTGAAATCGCTGTAATGTCTCTAGGTGGACTTGTTTATTCAAAATCATTGAGAGTTGCTGGAGATGCAATGGATGCAGCCATGATAAATTATATGAGGAAAGAGTACAATCTAATGATAGGTGATAGTACAGCAGAAAAAATAAAAAAAGAAATTGGAACAGCAATACCATCTAATAGTAATACTTACGCAGTTAAAGGAAGAGACCTGAGATCTGGAACACCTAAAGAAGTAAACATAACTGAAGAGGACACTGCTGAAGCATTGAATGGAATATTGAGAGACATGGTCAATGGAATAAAAGACGCTTTAGAGAGTACACCTCCAGAATTGTCTGCTGACTTAGTTGATATGGGTTTAACTTTAACTGGTGGTGGAGCTCTATTAAAAAATATTGATAAACGGTTTTCAAAAGAAACTGGATTGCCTGTTCATATTGCGGATGATCCATTGTCTTGTGTAGCTATTGGTACAGGAAAAGCATTAGATCAAGAACAAACATTTTCTACTATGTTGACTGAGTATTAAAGAAGATGGCCTCAAGTAGAGATGATTTTATAATAGCAATCAGATCTGCTTTTTTAAAAAAAAGCACACAACAAAAGTTTTCATTACTTACTTTAGTTTTTATATCAATATTTATCATTCTATTATCTAGTTTAGATTTTAGAATAATTAGATATATGAAAATGGGGATTAATGAAGTTGTGTATAGATCATCATTTATTGTTTCAATACCAGAAAATTTTGTAAAAAATTCTTTTTCAAAAATCATTGATTACACTACTTTTTATTATAAATATCAGAACACAAATGAAGAATTAGAAAATTTAAGATCTAAAAATATATCAAGTGAAATTACCCAGTATGAAAATAAGGAATTAAAAGAATTAATTAATGATTATGTTTCAAGTTCAGATAAAATTTTGGCTAAAATAATAGTTGATCATAAGAGTACATTTTTAAAGAGTGTTATAATAAATAAAGGAAGCAAGGATAATATTGTAATAGGAACAAATATTTATGATCAATCATACTTAGTTGGAAGAGTTATTGAAGTAAATTATAAAACTTCAAGAGTTTTACTTTTATCTGATTTAAATTCAAACGTTCCAGTCACAATAGCTCCTCAAAATGTTCAAGCTATAATGTCTGGAACAGGAGGAAATACTGGACAAATAAAATATATTCAAAACACACTCTCAAGTAATTTTTCAAATCAAAGTATAGTTTATACCTCTGGCACTGGTGCAATTTTTAAAAGTGGTATTCCAATTGGGAAAATAAGAATTAGTGATGAAATATCAAATCCCAAATTTAATATTGAATTTTATACTGACTTTTCTCAACTTAAGTATGTTTTTGCTGAAATTATTACAAAAGAGGAAATTATAAATCTTGATGATAAAAAAAGTAATCAAGATATTTCAGGTAAAAAAACAACAATTGATGCAAAATTAAAAATTCTTGAAGATGAAATAAAGATAATAGAAGAGAGCAATGGTAAATTTAGAGAGGAAAATGAAAATTTTAAAAACGAAATTGTTAGTCTTCAAAAAAAAATATCAGAGCTTAAAAGTTTAAATTTATCCCAAAAAAATAGCCTAAAACAATTTAATATTGATTTAAAAGAGTTGGAATTTTTAAGGCTAAATCTTGAATTTGGTCATAAATGCAGAAAATCTCTATTAAACCCCAAAGGTTTCATATCTGGTTCACAAGATTACAAAGATTGTGTTTTGAAAAAGGGAGGAAAATTTTAATGGCCAGTTTAAGATCACAGAGCTCTTTTTTAAAAATATACTCTTTTCTTCCCATAATTTTTTTATTTATTTCTGTTCTAAATGAATTTGATTTCAATTATCTGAATTTAGAATATTTTTCGTTCAATTTTCCTTTTATTCTTATTTTCTTTTTTACCTTAAAAGATTTCAAACATTTTGATTACACACTAGTCTTTATTGCCGGTCTTATAAACGATACCGTAGTGAGCCTTCCTCTTGGAATGAGTAGTTTATCTTATGTTCTAATTTGTATTGCGACATCTTACTTTAGAAATATAACCATTAGACCAGATTTAATTAAGGATTGGTTTTATTTTTTATTTATTATCAGTTTAGTAAATTCCTTAAATTACTCTATTTTAAATCTATTTTTCTCAATAGATTTAAATTTAATGAATTACTTGGTTAACACATTTTTTACATTTATTTTTTATATAATCTTTGTAACAATCTTTAACTATTACTTGAGAGGATTAAGAAATGATTAATTCCTCAAGTGATAATGTAAAAAAATTAAATTCGATAAACCGAAGAATGTTTATCATAGGGTCTTTAAAATTTTTTGTAATGATAGGACTTGTAAGTAGATTGTTTTTTTTACAAGTAAAAGAAAATAAAAGATATTTAACTCTCTCGGATAAAAACAGGATTAGAGAATGGAAACTAGCTCCAGTTAGAGGTGAATTTCATGATTATTTTGGAAATGTAATCGCAGGAAACTTTGAAGCATACCAATTGCATATCATACCAGAGCAAGTAGAAAATTTTAGATATGTAATTTATAGATTAAAAGATTTATTGGAATTGTCTGAAAAAGAGTTTCAAAAGGTTATTAAAAAGAAAAAAGAAATCAAACCATGGGAGACGTTGATAGTATCGGATAATTTAAGTTGGAGTAAATTTTCAAAAATTAATAATCATCTTTATGACTTAAACGGTGTTAAACCTGTTATATCAATATCTAGAAACTACCCTTACAAAGAAAATTTTACTCATGTAATTGGTTATGTCAGTCAAGCCAATCAAAATGATATTGAAGATACAGAGATAATTAAGAAAAATTTTGTGCCAGGTCTCAAAGTTGGTAAAGTTGGGTTAGAAAAATCATTTGAGGATAAGTTGATAGGTTCTAACGATATTGAAAGATATGAAGTAAATGCTTACGGAAGAAGAATAAGTCAATTAGAATTTCAAAAAGGAGAGAAAGGTAAAACTCTCAGACTTACTATTGACTCAGAAATTCAGCAATTAGCAAATGAATTATTAAAGGATAAAGCAGGATCAATTTGTGTAATGGATATTTTTACTGGTGCAGTATTAGCAATGCATTCATCACCATCATTTGATCCAAATCTTTTTGTATTTGGAATTAGTCAAGATGATTGGCAAATCATTCGTAATAATCCAATGAAACCTTTAGTAAATAAAACTTTGCAAGGTAATTACTCTCCAGGATCAACAATAAAACCTATTGTAGCTTTATCTGCACTTGAGAACGGAATAATTAACACAAACTTTACTGTAAAATGTACTGGTAAAACCGAAATGTATGGACAGACTTACCACTGCTGGAAGAAAAAAGGCCATGGTTTTGTAAGCCTTAGGAATGCAATGAAACAATCTTGTGATACGTACTTTTATGAAATAGCAAGGAAATTAGGCGTAGATAAACTTAGTGAAACAGCCAAAAAGTTCGGACTTGGAAAAAAAGTTTTTGGTGATTTATTTAATATTGAAAAGAGTGGTCTAATTCCAAATACTCAATGGAAAAAAAATGCATTGGGAAAAGGATGGTTATTAGGTGAAACAATGATTACTGGCATTGGTCAAGGTTATATTCAAACTACGCCAATTCAACTTTGTTTGATGACAGCACAAATTGCAAATGGAGGTTTTAAAATTTATCCAAAATTAATTGAAGGTGACGAAAAAAATGTACAACCAGAAGATAAATATGAACCATTATTTAAAAATCCAAACCATATAGCAATTATTCAAGATTCAATGTTTGGTTCCACAAATGAAGTAATGGGAACATCATATCGATCACGAATAGATAATCCAAAATATCAATTTGCAGGAAAAACAGGAACTGCACAAGTTAAAAAGATAACAGAAAGAGATAGAGAATTAGATTTAAAAACTTTTGAAATACCTTATGAGGAAAGAGATCATGCTATGTATATTGCATTTGGTCCATATAAAAATCCAAGATATTCACTAAGTGTATTAATTGAACATGGAGGTAACGGTAGTACTGTTGCTGCTCCTATGGCAAAAAAATTATTTAAACTAATAATTGATCGTCACTCGAAAAGACAATCAATTAAATCAAATAAATTTCAGGATATTTAAATGTACCAACATACAAGACTTTCAAATAATAATTTTGGTTTTTTTCAGAAATTTAAAAATTTCGATTATATATTATTATTCTGTATTATTTTACTTGGATTTATAAGTTTAGCCACAATGTATTCAACCGATGGAGGAAAAATTCTATTTCACACAAAGAGTCATTTTACTAAATTAATTGTATTTACAATAATGATGCTTTTATTTTCATTTATAAATATTAAATACTGGTTTTTAGTTGGTTATATTTTTTATCTAATTACAATAATTCTTTTATTTTGGACTTACTTATTTGGAATTAAATCTTCAGGCTCTCAAAGATGGATTGACTTATATTTTATTAATCTTCAACCATCAGAATTAATGAAAATTTTCATTATTTTATGCTTGGCAAAATATTTCCACAGAATGAAGATAGAAAATGTTAATTCAATCTATACAATCTTAACTTCATTAATAATAATCATATTGCCTATGGGTTTGGTTATTGTTCAGCCTGATTTGGGTACATCACTACTTATCGCTATAAGTGGGTTAGCTGTTTTGTGGTTTGCTGGAATAAATCATAAATATTTTATTTACACAATGCTAGCATTCCTTATCTCTTTGCCGTTTATTATCTCATTTTTACAACCATATCAAAAGTTAAGAGTTTTAACCTTCCTAAACCCAGATCGCGACCCTTTGGGAGCAGGATATCAGATTATTCAATCTAAAATAGCAGTTGGATCGGGTGGTATTTTTGGAAAAGGTTTTCTAAAAGGAACGCAAAGTTATTTGGAGTTTTTACCAGAAAAACACACAGATTTTATTTTTACACTTTTTTCTGAAGAATTTGGTTTTGTTGGTTCAACTTTGCTTCTCATAATTTATAGTGTTATTATTTACAGAATTATAGCAATTGGCGCATCTTCAAGAAGTTTTTTTGGTAAGATTTTTTGTTATAGTTTTGGTGTGTCAATTTTCGTTTATATAACAATAAATATGAGTATGGTTTTAGGTTTATTACCAATAGTCGGCTCTCCTTTACCAATTATGTCTTATGGAGGTTCTTCAATGTTAGCAACAATGGTTGGTTTTGGTATAGTAATGAGTGCAAGAGTACACAACCAACAATCAATAGCTTAAGTATAATTTGTCGCTTAAAAGATTTTAAAAATTAAATGTATATTCATGTATGAATAATATTAAAGTAGCTGTTATTGGTGCTGGTATTCAAGGGATTTCAAACGCTTTGTTTTTACAAAAAAAAGGTTTTAAAGTGACTATTTTTGATAGAGATGAACCTG
>MDTG01023360.1_pt1 | contig 14305 bp, 13 predicted proteins | sample 811421 | NCBI WGS metagenome assembly MDTG01 (sample SAMN05326645, study PRJNA326480) | marine metagenome | isolation source: seawater | place: Pacific Ocean: South East | collected 2011
TGTTCATCCTCATGCGATGTTGATCCGTTCACAACGCGCTGAGTTATTAGCGACAAATATCGCTAATGCTGATACGCCGGGCTATAAAGCGAAAGACATCGATTTTGCCTCGGCATTAAAAGCGGCAAAAAGCAACCAGCAAGGTGGCAATAGTATGGTAAGAACCGATGCTAAACATATTGCCGGAGGCAGTCGTTTTGTTGGTAATGCAGAAATGTTTCGTACGCCAAATCAAGCAGATACAGGTGATGGCAACTCAGTTGATATACAAGTGGAACGAAACTTGTATGTACAGAACTCATTAGAGTATCAGGCAAGCCTGCAATTTATGAGTAGTAAAATTAAAGGCCTTAAAAAAGCCCTCGGTAGTCAAGGAGCTTAATCATGAGTTTGTATAATGTTTTTGATATTTCAGCAACCGGTATGAGCGCGCAAAATGTCCGCTTAAATACTACTGCCAGTAATATCTCGAATGCGAATTCGATTAGTTCTAGCCAAGATCAGACGTATCGAGCGCGCCATCCTGTTTTTGCTGCAGAGTTGACTAAAGCGTCAGCATCACAAAGCAATCCTCAGGGCTCTTCTGTTGGCGTTAAAGTACTAGGCATTGTAGAGAGTGATAAGCCTCTGCAAATTGAATATAACCCAAACCATCCAAGTGCTGATGAAAATGGTTACATCTATAAGCCTAACGTTAATGTTGTAGAAGAAATGGCAAATATGATTTCTGCCTCTCGCTCTTACCAAACAAATGTGCAAGTTGCTGATGCAGCTAAGCAAATGTTAAGTAAAACACTGTTGCTTGGGCAGCGGTAACCGAGGATAAGTTATGAGTAACGACATCAGCAGTGCGTCATCCACGTATTTAGATAATTTACGTTGGCAAGACAATCAAAATAAAACAGAAGAGAAAGATGATACTTTAACGCAAGAAGACTTCTTCTCACTTTTAACACAACAGTTGTCGTTTCAAGACCCAAGCAAGCCAGCTGATAATGATCAAATGATTGCGCAGATGACGAACTTCACTATGGCTGAGGGTATTTCAAACTTAAATGAGAAGTTTGAATCACTGACTGCTTCAATGACATCAAATTCTGCGTTACAGGCTTCTACCCTTGTTGGAAAGCAAGCGTTACTTGAGTCAGACACGATTGATTTTGACGGTGAAAACCTCGCTAAAGGGTCGGTAGTTGCAGAAACTGCCGTTGAGTCTTTAACGTTAAGAATAACAGATTCATCGGGCCAGTTAGTGCGCACGATTGAATTAGGTTCGCAGTCAGCGGGTGCACTTCGTTTTGAATGGGATGGTAAAGATAACGATGGCAATGTACTCCCTGAAGGTGAGTATGACATTAGTGCTGAAGGCTTTGTAAATGGAGACTACAGCAGTATGCCAATGGCGACCTTTAAGAATATTGAAAGTGTCAATATTAATGGCGCCAGCGGCATTATCGTAAATACAAAAGAGGGTGCGGTTAGGCTAACTGATATAGCTGAAATCGCATAAGTAAAAAAGGTTTGGGTTAGCTTAGGCTAAGAGATAGGTTAGAGGTGAGTTATGAGCTTCAATATTGCATTAACAGGCTTAGCAGCCGCGCAAAAAGATTTAGACGTTACAGCAAATAACATTGCTAACGTCAATACCACGGGCTTTAAGGAGTCTCGTGCAGAGTTCGCTGATGTGTACGCATCATCAGTATTTAGTTCTGGTAAAACAAAAAATGGTGACGGTGTAAGAACAACAATGGTGGCACAACAATTCCATCAAGGTTCATTATCTTTCACAAATAACTCGCTCGATTTAGCGATTACTGGCGAAGGTTATTTCGCAATGGCGAATGACTTAGGCGCGCAAGACTTTACATATACTCGTGCAGGTGCGTTTAAGTTAAACCAAGATAACTTTATTGTTGATGCAAGCGGCAACTACTTACAAGGTTTCCCTGTTGATGAAGCAACCGGTGATACCACTTCTGTTAGCTTGAGTACATCTTCAGCACTACAAATTCCTGATGCATCAGGTTCGCCACGTGCAACGACGAATGTTTACTCGTCATTCAACTTAGATTCACGTGCCTCTGCGCCAACTGTGACACCGTTTGATCCCGAAGCAAGTGCTACGTATAACAGTTCAACATCAACAACGGTGTATGATTCTTTAGGTGAGCCACACATTTTACAGTTCTTCTTTGTTAAAACTGACGCAGCAGTGACTGGTAATGATAATGAATGGCAAGTGTTTGCAACACTTGATGAAAAGCCGTTTGATGCAACTGGTGTAGAGCAAACAACAACGCCTTACACACCACTAACTACATTCCAATTTGATTCAAGTGGTTTACCACTTAACACGGATGGTGTTGCAAATACTGATGCATCATTTAATCCGTTAACTTTACCAAATGGCGCTGGCGCTGCGACAGGTTTATCTGACTTACTGTCGAATGGTGCTAGCTTCCCTGATGATGTAACGATGAACTGGCGTGATGAAGCTGCAACAGCGAATAAAGTACCTACTCAATATGCTAGTAACTTTGAAGTAAAAGCACTTGAACAAGATGGTGCGACTGTTGGTCGTCTATCAGGTATCGATATTGGTACCGATGGTAAAATTGTTGCTTCATACAGTAATGGTGATACTTCTTTCCTTGGCCAAGTTGCGATGGTACGTTTTTCGAACTCACAAGGCTTGCAACAAGTAGGTAATACTGCTTGGAAGAAGAGTTTAACATCAGGTGAGCCGATTGCTGGCGAACCAGGTTCAGGTACTTTAGGTTCAATTAACTCATCTGCGCTTGAGCAGTCGAATGTTAACTTAACTAGTGAACTTGTTGATTTGATCAGTGCGCAGCGTAACTTCCAGGCAAATTCACGTGCGCTTGAGGTTAACTCAACACTACAACAAAATATCCTACAGATCCGTTAATTTTAGCGGCTCTAAGCTTAATCCGACACGAAGGCTGCTCCCTCTATTGGCAGCCTTTTTTCATTTTACCGACCTCATTTTTCTTTCCTATTTTAGCGTCAATTTTACTTTGGCACTTTTATTGCATTTCTTAGTTATCGTATTTTTAGTGAGTCAATGTTATGGACAAAATGGTCTACATTGCCATGTCGGGTGCAAAGCAAAGTTTGCGAGGTATTGAACTCAAGGCCAACAATCTTGCTAATGCTAACACCACTGGCTTTAAAGCTGATTTTGCACAAGCTCGCTCTATGCAAGCCTTCGGTGAAGGTTTGCCATCTAGGGTGTTTGCAATGCAAGAACGCCCTGGATCTAATATGGAATCGGGTGGCTTTGTTGAAACTGGCCGCGAGCTTGATATCGCGATGAGTGACCGTGGTTGGTTGAGTGTACAAGATGCATCAGGCAATGAGGCGTACACCAAAACTGGCACATTAAACATTACTCCAGATGGCGCGTTGATCACTAGCCACGGCCGTCAAGTAATTGGCGAAGGTGGTCCAATTATTTTGCCGTTACCTATCGAGAAAGTTGAGTTTAGTGAAGATGGCGCTATTCAGGTTCGCCCACAAGGTGCGCCTGCTAACTTTTTGGAAGTGGTTGATCGCTTAAAAGTGATTGAGGCTGATAACACTCAGCTTGAAAAAGGTAATGACGGTTTATTTCGACCAAAAGAAGATATGTTGGTAAATGATCTATGTGGTTTTTGTGATATTTCACCGAACGTGAAAGTACTGTCGGGAACGCTTGAGATGTCGAATGTAAACCCAGTGCATGAAATGGTCGACATGATCAGCAATCAACGCCAATTTGAATTACAAGTTAAATTGATGAAAACAGCCGAAGAGCTCGATGAGCGTCAAGATCAGCTGTTACGCATTGTTTAAGATGACTGAGAGGGTAGAGTTATGAATCCTGCATTATGGATCAGTAAAACCGGGCTTGACGCCCAGCAAACCGATATTTCGGTGATCTCAAATAATCTCGCGAATGCCAGCACGGTCGGTTACAAAAAAAGCCGCGCCGTATTTGAAGATTTACTATATCAAAACATTAACCAACCAGGTGGTCGTTCGTCACAAGACACTGAAATGCCATCGGGCTTAATGTTAGGTGCCGGTGCCAAAGTGGTTGCTAACCAAAAGAACTTTTCACAAGGTAACATGCTTACCACAGAAAATTCATTGGATTGGATGATTTCAGGTCCTGGTTTTTTTGAAGTGCAATTACCTGATGGCAATATTGCCTATTCGCGTAATGGTCAATTCACGACTGACGAAGATGGTCGAATTGTGACATCGGGAGCGGGTTTTCCCTTGCAGCCTGAAATGAATGTTCCAGATGATGCACAATCAATCACTGTTTCGCAAGACGGTGAAGTGTCAGTTCGTATCGCAGGGCAACCAGACAATGTGGTAATTGGTCAGCTAACTATTAGTGATTTTATTAATCCATCGGGTCTTGAGCCCATGGGGCAAAACTTATACACAGAAACCGCTGTTAGTGGTGCGCCTGTGCAAGGTAACCCAGGTATCGATGGTTTAGGCAGTGTGGTTCAAGGTTCTCTTGAAACGTCTAACGTGAATGTGACAGAAGAGCTCGTTAACTTGATTGAAACACAACGAATTTATGAAATGAATTCAAAAGTGATTTCAGCGGTTGATGAAATGCTTAGTTACATTAATCAGCAGCTTTAATGGGTAGGAGGCAGCATGCGTAATATTATCTTAGTCACATCGGCAGCATTAATGCTGGGTGGTTGTATGACAACGCAAAATCATCATGTGGTTCAGGATGACCCTTACTATGCGCCTATGTACCCGGAGCCTACAACAGAGCCTATGGTACCAACGGGGTCGTTGTTTGATAGTTATTCATCAAATGACTTGTACTCAGATAAAAAGGCTCTACGCGCTGGCGATATCATCACTGTTAAATTGCAAGAGTCTACTCAAGCGACCAAAGCAGCTAAAACCGAAACAGATAAAGAAACGGATGCGAGTTTAGATCCAGTAATTGGTCTGGGAGGTAATCCAGTTAACATTGGTGGTGATAGTATTCAATTTGGTATTGGCTCGGGGGCATCGTTTAAAGGTGACTCAAAGTCTAATCAATCAAACAGCTTATTTGGTGATATTTCTGTCAACGTGATGCGTGTTTTACCCAATGGAAACTTAGTTATTCGCGGTGAAAAATGGCTTACGTTGAACACTGGCGAAGAGTTTATTCGCCTTGAAGGCTTAGTTCGTCCAGAAGATGTTTCAGCTAGTAATACAGTAACATCAAACCGAATTGCCAATGCGCGAATTCAATATTCAGGTAAAGGGCAAATTCAAGAAACACAAAGCGCAGGTTGGCTGTCTCGTTTCTTTAGTAGTTCGCTTTTCCCATTTTAGAGGAACAAAGTCATGAATGGGTTTAAATACATCATCGCTCTTTGCTTAATTAGCCTGCAGTTTTCTGCACAGGCTGAGCGAGTCAAAGATGTATCTATGGTTGAAGGTGTTCGTGCAAACCAATTAGTCGGTTATGGTTTGGTTGTAGGTTTGCCAGGCACAGGTGAACAAAGCAGATTTACTCAACAGAGCTTTAAAGCCATGTTAAATGGCTTTGGTATTACTTTACCAGATAGCTTAAAACCTAAAATTAAAAATGTTGCAGCCGTTGCTGTTCATGCAGAGCTACCAGCATTCAGAAAACCAGGGCAAACCATAGATATTACGGTTTCGTCTATCGGGAGTGCAGGTAGTTTACGCGGTGGTACCTTATTACAAACCTTTTTAAAAGGGGTTGATGGTAATACGTATGCGATTGCACAAGGCAGCTTAGTTGTTGGTGGTCTAGGTGCTGAAGGAGCTGATGGTAGCCGGGTCATTATTAACACGCCAACGGTAGGTCGTATTCCAAACGGTGCCATTGTAGAGCGTGCTATTAAGAGCCCGTTTATGCAAGGTGACTACATTACCTTTAATTTAAACCGCCCTGATTTCACAACGGCAAAACGCTTAGAGCAAACAATTAATGATTTAGTTGGCCCTGATAGCGCGCAGGCAATCGATGCAGCCTCAGTTCGTGTATTGGCACCGCGTGATGCATCTCAACGTGTTGCGTATTTGTCTACTCTTGAAAACTTAGAGTTTAAGCCGGCAGACACCGCTGCAAAAATTATTGTTAACTCGCGCACTGGTACAATTGTGATTGGTAAAAATGTGAAGCTGCAGCCTGCGGCTATTACGCACGGTGGTTTGACGGTCACTATTGCTGAGCAGCAAAATGTGTCACAACCAAATGCCTTAAGTGAAGGTGAAACCGCTGTCACAAATCAAAGCATTATTGATGTTAATGAAGATGACTCACGTGCTTTTGTATTTAACCCAGGTGTTAATCTTGATGATCTCGTTCGAGCCATCAATGAGGTTGGGGCCGCACCGGGTGATTTAATGGCGATTCTAGAAGCTTTAAAAGAAGCGGGGGCGATAAACGGGCAACTGGTTATCATTTAAATTAAAGCGCGCTTTCGAGCGCGTTTTTGTTTCTAGTAGTTATTAAATCATTCAGCTCACAGATATCAGTCAAATCTTTGTTCTGAAGTCAGTCCATTCCTGTATCAGTTATTAGCTATTCATTTATATAGTTTTTTGTTGGCGCAATTTTTGCATTTTATTTTTCATTATTAACTATTGTGTCAAAAAGCTGATGGATACTAATCATCTCGACAAGCAAAACTTTTTTGATTTAGGTAACTTAGACTCATTACGTCAAAGTGCTTTGAAAAGTGATGCCTCTAGCGATGCGTCAAAAGAGGCGCTGAAAAAAGCGGCGGCACAATTCGAGTCTATCTTCACTCAAATGCTTCTTAAAAGTATGCGTAAAGCAAATGAAGCGTTTGAAGATAAAGACAGCCCATTTAACTCAAGCGGCGTTAAGTTTTTTGAAGAGATGCATGATCAACAAATGTCGGTTGAGCTTTCATCTAATGGCTCGCTCGGTCTAGCTGATTTGATAGTGCAGCAGCTTTCGCCTGACGGTAAGAAGTTTACTCCTGGTTCTGTGCTTAGAACCACTGCTGACTTTGATAGTGATAAACGGGCAAGCGGTGTGGTTGATAGCAAAACTGATTTTAAGGCTGAACCGCAAGCTGTCGCAGATACAACAGCAAACGAGCAAACAGAAAACCGCTTTGAAGATGTGGAGTCTTTTATTAGCTCTGTTTGGGAGCACGCAAAAAATGCTGCACAGAAGATTGGTTTAAATCCTGCCGTGATGGTTGCTCAAGCAGCCCTTGAAACAGGTTGGGGTAAACACATTATCAGTAAAGCTGATGGCACAAGTAGTAACAACTTATTCAATATTAAATCGGATACGAGCTGGCAAGGTGATAAAGCGAGCAAAGTCACGCTTGAGTTTGAACAAGGCGTGCCAGTTAAAAAGCAAGCAAGTTTCCGTTCTTATCAATCGATTAAAGACAGTGTTAACGACTTTGTGGATTTCTTAAATGAAAACCCACGTTATCAAGAAGCACTCAATAATACTGCAGAGCCTGCAGCTTTTTTAGATTCGTTACAAAAAGCAGGTTATGCAACTGATCCAAATTATGCCGATAAAATTAAGCAGGTATTGAAGCGTGTTGAGCTTCAAAGTGTCGCTGCTTCATTGGTACGTTAAGGAGTAGACCCTGATGTCATTTAGCTTATATGACATAGCAAATGCCGGTGTAAGAGCTAACTCTGAGCTTTTACAAACCACCAGTAAAAACATCGCCAACGTTAATACCGAGGGCTATGTGCGTGAGCGTACTGAGTTCACAACCATGATCGACAACCAAGTGGGTCGAGGTGAAACGTATCGCTTACTGAATGAATTTGCGCAAAAGCAATTAAATAGAGATACCTCTAATAAAGCATTCTTTGATCAGTTTGTAACTGAAGCAAGCCGAGTAGACAGCTTGTTCTCAGAAGAGTCAAACAGCTTATCAACGAGTGTCAATTCGTTTTTTAACAATGTACAAGAAAGCTTAAATCAACCGTCATCAATAGTAGCTCGTTCACTGGTCATGACTGATGCACAAAACTTAATTGATCAAATGGACAGATTATCGAGCATTGTGGTTGACCAAAAAGCAGTGGTAAATGAGCAACTAGAGATTTTTTCTGAAGAAGCAAATAACCTGATCCAAAATATCAGTGATTTGAATACTAAGATTGCGTCGGTTCATGGTACTGATCGTGAGTCAGTATCAAGTGGTTTATACAATGAACGCGATAAAGCGATTCGTGACTTATCTGAGCTGATTGATATTGAAACCCTAGATGGTAATAACGGCGAAAAGCAAGTGTATTTAGGCTCAGGCCAAGCTCTTGTCATGCAAAGTGGTACATTTAACTTGTTTTCATTCAGTGGAGATCCTGATCCGAACTTTAAAGAGCTGAAACTTGATGTAAACGGTGGCAAAGCCGTGCCGCTTGAAGTTGATGTAAGTAAGTTGAAAGGCAAAATTGGCGGTTTACTGGCATTTCGTGACGATATTTTAGTGCCAGCACAAAATCAATTGGGTCAAATGGGCTTAGCGTTGGCCGATGCCTTTAACCAACAAAATAGCTTAGGTATGGACGCCAATGGTGAAATTGGCGGTGATATTTTTGCTATTCCAACAGTTGATGCGTTCGGTTATCAAGCCAATACGGGTACATCAACAATGACGGCAACGGTTGAACCAGGTAAAGGCAGTGAATTGCCAGCAAGTGATTTTATCGTTACTTATACTAGCGCCACAACTGTTGAAATTCAGGCAATAGATAATAAAGGCGAACCAATTGGCACCGCGTCAACAGCGAATGTGACTGCCGGTGTGATTGATTCATCAACCATCACTGGCGGCGAAGCGTTTGGTTTACAGCTCAATGTATCGGGTGCTGCCAATACCGGTGACCAATTTATGGTTAAGTTGAACTCTCAGGCTGCAACCAGCTTAGAGCTTGCGACGGAACGCCCTGAAGACTTAGCATTAGCATCACCTATTCGAACTGCGAACGATATTAATAACACCAGTGATGCAAGTATTTCTGCTGGTACAGTCTCAGATATTGATAACTCAACGGGTATTACCGTAGGCCCACCACCTAGTTTGGCGAATGGCGATATCACTCTAGTGAAAACGGCGAATGCTAACGAATATCAAATCACAGATGGCAACGGCACATCAACGTTTACTATTACACCACCTGCTGAGAATATTCTTGCTCAAGCGGGTGCTCCTTATGATGCTTATGGCTTCGATTTTAATATCGAAGGCTCTCCAGCTACAGGCGACACTTTCACACTTGAGTTTAACACTGGTGGTTTTGATGATAACCGTAATGGTTTGCTATTGGCTGATTTACAAAATGGTGAACTAGTTCGTCAAAATGTTGAAGCAAGTAGTACTGCTGATAATCATAAAACCTTTAATCAAGCATATTCTGGAATTGTTACTGATATTGGTGTTGTGACTAGTCAAGCTCAAACCAATGGCGCGGCCTTTACAGCATTGGCTGATCAGTCGGAAGCCTGGTATGAATCACTCTCAGGTGTAAACCTTGATGAAGAAGCCGCTAATTTACTGCGCTTTCAACAATCATATGCAGCATCGGCACAGGTACTTTCAACAGCACGTACTATTTTTGACACCTTATTAAGTGCGGCGAGGTAATTATGCGTATTTCAAATAACATGATGTATAAGAATAACCTTAATTCTATTCTTAACTCACAGCAAAACGTCAGTAAAGCTCAAGAGCAAGTTAGTACTCAGAAACGAGTGCTTACATCTTCAGATGATCCTTCTGCTATGGCTCGTGCGCAGTTATTAACTGATCGAATTCAAGTAACTGAGCAGTTTAATAAAAATGTTGATTTTTTAGTGGGACGTTTAACAACTGAAGAGTCTGTTCTCGATAATATTACTAATGCAATTCAAAGAGCTAATACATTAACTATTCAAGCTGGCAATGGTGCATTAAATGAATTAGATAGAAAAGGTATTGCTGCTGAGATTGGTGAAATACAAAAAGAGCTATTTGAACTTATGAATAGTAAATCAGAAGATGGAAAGTATATATTCTCAGGTTACCAAGATGGGACTCAGACGTACATTTTTGACAGCACATCGAACAGGTATGAATATCAAGGAGATCAAGGTAAACACGAAATGGAAATTGCTTCTGGAGTGTTAGTTAAGGCATCTGATAACGCTTTTGATACTTTTGAAACAGTCGACAAAAGGTTAAATGTTAATAGTAATTTAGGTAATGTGTCTGGAGGTATTGTTTCTGCATCAGTATATGTCGATAATCAAACATCATTCAATAAATTCCATACCAATTATTATAATGCAGATCCGACAGCCCCTTTAAATGCAAATACTATAACCATTGATATTATATCTGGCACGCCAGATCAATATCAGGTACTGCAAGCTGGCACTCCTATTACCCCACCCGTTACTGGAACGTTCACGGGAGAGGCTATAAAGTTTGGTGGAATTGAAATTGAAGTACAAGGAACAGCCCCTGGTCAAGTTGAGTTTGAACTTGAGAAGCCGGGTAAAGAAAATATCTTAAATACATTGCAAGATTTAAGTGCAGCATTAGTAGATACAAATATTTCAGATGCAGATTTTGGGGAAGTCATATCTTCATCTATTGTTCAGATAGAAAACGCATCAAATAAAGTTTCTTTAGTCCAAGCTGGCTTAGGTGCACGCTTAAACGTCTCTGAAAAGGTTGAACAGAATAATCAATCAACAGAAATAACGGATAAATCTTTTAGAGCTAGCTTGGTTGAAATTGATTTGACTGAGGCCATAACCGAATTATCTAAACAAGAAACTTCTTTGCAAGCATCTCAAGCTACATTTGGTCGATTGGCAAATTTATCATTATTTGATTATATACGTTAAATTAATAAAATCTTTCCTATCGGAACAACTGATAATTAGAATAAATTCAGAAGTTGTTCCGGTGTTGTAATACCCGCTGCATTGAGAAAAGCATAGGCTTTTTCTATAGGCATGCTTTGATGATCAAAATCTCTAGAAATAGAATGTATTACTCCTACTATTAATTGATCTATCATTTCTTCAGAGTCTTCTCTAAAAATTAAGTTTAGTAGTAACTCTTTAGAATATATATATTTTATAAGGATTAATGCAAGTTGACCTGTCAAATTTCTGGCATTTGATAGATCAAAGGGAGTTGAGTAGAGCCAATATAGAATCCAATTTAAAAAGCAAAACCCATGGCTGTCAACTAAAGTCTCGAAAGGAATAAATTCATTACTTTGTTTGTTTTTATTAGCAATAACTTGATTTCTGTAGAGCTTCAATATTGGGCTGTTAGGGGTTGCCTGAGCAGAAAATAGCAACTCGACAAGGGCTTTATATGAAGCCTTGTCACTAATATTTTTATACATGTCATTGAACTGCTTGCTATTTAGTAGTGCCGAAAAATTATCCAAAAGATGCTTTAAATCGATCCATTGACCAGCATTTTTCTGAGAGAGGGTGAATAAAATCGCAAGATTGAAAAATCGTTGTTCAAATGTTGGTATACTGTCATCTAGCAAACAATTATAAGCACATTGCCTAAACTGCTCTTGTAATTCTCGCTTATATTTTAACTCGATCTTAGTGACAAAAGCATGTTTATGATCTTTTGGATCCAACGTTTTTAATGTCATTGCATCTCTATTTAGAAGAATGTTTCTTGCCGCTTCTGGGCAAGAGATAGACAAGCTAAGTGATAATATATCTTCTTCTTGAATATAACTTCTAGGGTAAACCTTGCAAATATTAGGAATTGATTGTTCACCATGCTGTTTATGGATATAGCATAAATTATTAGTCTCTAAAAACACACAACCATTATTGATTTTGTTAATTCTTCTCATACCAGTATTGGCATCTAATACAGTTGTGTGGCTTTCTGCTAATTCTTTAATTTTGATGTCATTAAGACTTATGTATCGCTGATAGGTTTCGTTATTAAGTGATATATTCCAGTTGTAACAACAATTGTTTTCACAGCTCTCACCAATACACGAAAATCTTTCTACGAACTTTGGTGCCAAAATGGCTTTACAATTATTGTTGTGTGAGTCATTTTTTATCATGTTTTGAATTTCTATGTTTGAAAGCAAAAAGATACAAGATCATACTATGACAGTTTTAATAAAACAGGTAATTTAATTTCATAAAAGGAAATGTAATGGTAATTAGTAACTCGTTTGAAGAGAAGTATGTTAATCAGGGGTTCTCATCGCAAAGAAAATACCCGAATGAATCTTTTTTATCATTTTTAGGATCAAACTTTTTTCGATTACCTATTGAAAAGAGAAAGCAAACTTGTTTTTTAGAACTTGGCTGCGGCTCTGGAGCAAACCTATGGCCTGTCGCGAGGGAAGGCTTTAATGCATATGGAGTTGATTATTCGCAAACGGGTTTAGGCCTATGCCGACAAATGCTTGAATCTTGGGGAGTGAAAGCTACGTTATCACTGGCTGATATGAAGTCACTCCCATTCGAGGACGGGATGTTTGACGTTGTATTTGATGTTGTTTCTATCCAACATCTTACTTTTAGTCAACATATTGACGTATATCAAGAGGCCTTTCGGGTTTTAAAGGATGAAGGGACTTTCTTCTCATATCATCTAGGAGAAAATTCCATTTCAGCTAAAACCAAAGGGGCTATGCTGGACCATTGTACGGTGAAGAATATTGATGCTGGCTTGCCACTAGCCGGTAATGGACAGACATGTTTTTTATCTGCTAATGAAGTAAGACATTTATTGCAAAAAGTAGGGTTTGTTGACATCAAAGTAGATAAAGTACTAAGAACTTACGGTAATCAAAGTATGCAAGTTGAGTACTTAGTTATCGAAGCAAAAAAAAAGTAATTAATTTTCTAAAGTTCTTAACAACAATGCCGATAAGTTAATTGTAGGGAGATTAACCCTTTAGAAAGTCTGGTTAAATTGGTGTCCACAGCGCTCTTAGCCTCTAAAGACTTCTAGTTAACTGAAAGCATGGGCTTTCAACCAATAAATAATTTAGGAGAATTTACAATGGCTTTATATGTAAATACTAATGTTTCGAGTTTGAATGCTCAGCGCCAGTTAATGAAATCAGGTGATTCGCTTGATACTGCCTTTCAACGTTTATCATCAGGCTTACGCATCAACAGTGCAAAAGATGATGCGGCAGGTCTACAAATCTCAAACCGTTTGACTGGTCAAATTAATGGCCTTAATCAAGGTAACCGAAATGCAAATGATGGTATTTCACTAGCTCAAACGGCAGAAGGGGCGTTAGATGAAATGACTAATATGTATCAACGTATTCGTACATTAGCCTCACAAGCAGCGAATGGCTCTAACACTGACAGCGATCGCGCAGCATTACAATTAGAGTTACGAGAATTAGGCGAAGAGATTAACCGTATTTCATCAGATACTAGTTTTGGTGGTACAAATTTACTTGATGGAAGTTATTCAGCGGAGTTTCAGGTAGGTGCAAATGCTAACCAAGTAATTAGTATGACGATGACAGCTGTATCAAGTTTTGATGGAACAGCAGTAAGTGTGGGTAGTTTTGCAGTAAGTGACGTCGCAGCTGCAGCGTCGGATATAGCAGGAACAATGGCTGGTCAAGCTGCAACATCGTTTGCTAATGCGAGTAGTTTATCATTTACTTCTGTAGATAAAGCGCAATCTATTTTGGCTGGTGTTGATGCCATGATTGGGGTTATTGATGCAAAACGTGCCGAGCTAGGTGCAACCCAAAACCGTTTTTCATCGACAATTAGAAACCAAACAAACATTGCGGAGAACTTGTCCGCGGCTCGTTCACGTATACAAGATGCTGATTTTGCAACTGAAACAGCGAATTTAACAAAAGCACAAATTTTACAACAAGCGAGTAGTACAATACTATCTCAAGCAAATCAGCGTCCACAATCAGCGTTATCTTTACTTGGTTAGAAGTAAGGTTACAGATTATTAAAGCCCCTACCTGATAGGGGCTTACTATTTTACCAAAAGCGACTTTCTTTAAACCGCACCTCCCTTTGATTTTTATTCAATTTGCAAATTAGATTTGATAATTTCTCGACGTTACCTTGTTGAACCTCAAAATAATGAGCCGATAGACTAGGCTATGAGAGTGTATTTGGGCACTAATCTTTTAAGAGTAGGTTTCGATCTATCATACACTTAAAATTAATTAATTAATTTTCTAAAGTTCTTAACAACAATGCCGATAAGTTAATTGTAGGGAGATTAACCCTTTAGAAAGTCTGGTTAAA